>OKCW01000026.1_pt1 | contig 78620 bp, 67 predicted proteins | sample 1612251 | NCBI WGS metagenome assembly OKCW01 (sample SAMN04436787, study PRJEB24849) | human gut metagenome | biome: human gut; feature: NICU; material: stool | host: Homo sapiens | place: USA: Saint Louis, MO | collected 2011-05-09 | reverse complement strand
ATTGTAATATCCTTCTGAAAAATGGAGATAATAAACGCTTTTTCATAAAAAAAGAGAAAGATTTTCCTATTTATAATATTTATCTTCATTTTTATAAAGCTTCCTATAATTATCATTTGATTGATTTTATGTATAAATATCCTAGAAGTGTTCTAAATGATTTTGCTAAAGAGCAATTTACTAGTGTATCTACTGTTTTCAGATATGCGAAGCTCTTAATTCCATATTTTAGGCGTTATCATATAACATTTCATCCATTTCAGTTAGAATTGAATGCATCAGAGGCAAACATTCGTAGCTTTTTTTATTATTTCTATTGGAATTCTACACGTGAAAGTAGTGATAGGTGGCCATTTCATATCGAACAAAAGGAAATAGAGAAGTATATAGTTGCTTTTGAGGGGATTTATGATATTACGTTAACTATTTTTCAAAAACGTGTATTTTCTTTTTGGTTAGCCATTAATATAGAAAGAAGTTCATTTAGAAAAGTACGAGTAGATAATGAATATAAATCAGTTATCTCAGATGATCCGCATTTTAATCTTTTGAAGAAGTGGTCAAAACAAATCAATCTTTCTTTTAACAGCGATGAATTGTGTTTCCTTTATCGAATAATTTATTCTTTTGGAGTAATTGATGGAAATGCAATATATGAAAATAGTCATGCATATGCACATCAGCGACAAAATACTTGTTCTTATCGAGCAGTTGAGAATTTGGAGAAAGTTTTACAAAGCATGTTCCGTTTTTCTTTAGATATAAAGGATCCAGAACTCATATTCAATTTTATTGCGTTTCATGAAAGAAGTTATCTATTTTATGGTAATCCAGATCTTTTTTTTAATCGTTCGTATATCGAAGAAATGAAAGAAGAAGAACCTCGAACTTATCACATAATGGAAAAACTCAAAAAAGAATTACAAGCAAATGCGGATTTGGACGTATCAAAGAAATTAGAAAACTGGGCACAATTATTTTTGGATTATTATTATATGTTAGATTATTATGATTTATTTTTAACAAATGTTAAACCGATTAAGATTTTAATACAAGATGATTTACACCATACGCATCGGTTATGGTTAATGAATAAAATTAATTTGTATTTTGGGCATTCTTATGTTTTTGCTTTTTATGATTACAGGACAAATATAACTGAAGTAGATTTGGTTATTTCTAATTACTACATCGACACTGGAAAAACGCCATTACTGTTAATGAAAAATATACCTACCGAAAGAAACTGGCGTTTGTTCGAGAAAACGATTTATCAATTGAAAAAAGAAAAAGAGGTTGTGAAATCAGCGTTTTGTCCTGAGTATTAGAGAAACAAACGGAAAAATAGTTTTTCATATTTTGCCGTTTTTGAGCTAATACCGAGGGACAGCTGATTGAACACCATTTATTGAGAGGTTGTGAAAAAACTGTCCTGCATCAAGTAATAAGAACAGCCAAGTAAAAATAGCTTCTTATGTTTTTAACTTGGCTGGACTTATTACCGCAGATGCAAGCTTTTGAACACCGTTTTCCAAGAGGTCGTGAGCCTCCCGTTCATCTTCGAGTCACAAGGAACAATTTCAAAAAACAGCTTCTCATGTTTGATGAATATTGTGACTTGTGACCGAGGAGTTGGCAAGAGAACAACGTTTATTCGGAAAAAGGGACTGTGACACTACATGTCACAGTCCCTTTTTGATTGAATTATCTCATTTGTTTTCTAATTTTTTTCTTTATTTGGGAAAATAGTTGAACTAGATAAAAAGTACTGGACGTGTCAAAATTATTTTGGATCAAATTAGATCTATTATTATTTAGGAGGAATTATAAAATGAAGAAAACAATGATCACAACTGCTGCGTTAGGTTTGTTAGCAGTAACTGCTTCGGGAAGTATGGTTTCTGCAGATATGATATCAGGGACAACTAATAAGACAGACGTTACTTTGACGGAGGGATCTGGAACAGATGTCACACCAGTTGTGCCAGATGACACACACGATGATGATCCAAGTACAGGAGACGTTGGTTCTTTATCGATTCCCTTTGCATCTAATATCACATTTGGCCAACAAGAAATCCAACAGGGAGATACGGATTACTATGCATTGAATAAAAAACCGCATGTACAAGTAAACGATACTCGTGGAGGAGCAAAAGGCTGGACATTGGGAGTTACCATTTCTCCATTTATTGGAGAAAATGGGAAAGAGCTAACTGGAGCGAAGATGTCTTTGACAAATGGCCGGGTAGTAACTAAAGACAATACTTCTGAAGCTCCTAAATTAGCCAATCAAACATTTGATTTAAATGAAGTTTATCAAGATGTGATGCTTGCTAAAGAAGGACAGGGAGCTGGAGCTTTTGCTGCAGTTTTTGAAGGAGAAGATGGACATAATGAAAGCGTGAAGCTTCATGTACCACGAGCTGGAGTAGAAGCACAAAGCTATACAGCTGATTTGACTTGGGTGTTGTCTGATGCTCCAGCATAATGTCCAAAAAGGGTGGGGAAGAAGCTTTCCCCTCTTTTTTGTTGGTATAGTATTCTTTGCTTTATTCTATTTGTCTACAAACATATTCGCAGATTCAAACAAGGTATCTTTTGATGCACAAGCCATTTTACCAGATAACCAGCAGTCAGAAGCAAGTTATTATGATCTAAAGGTGACACCTGGCGCCACACAAGATTTATCACTAAAATTGAAAAACACTACTGCCAAACAAATAAAAGTAGTGGTAGAGGCCAATAATGCTTGTACTAATAAAAATGGAGCAATCGATTATTCTAACCATGAGGCTAAGTTATTGGGAAAACCTGTATTCCAAGATTTAATTTCTAAATCACAGACGATCACATTGAAACCTTCTGAGGAACGTGATGTGACCTTTCAATTGAAAATCCCAGAGAAAGGTTTTGAAGGAACCATTTTAGGAGGATTTTATTGCTATGAAGATACAAAAGGAAAAGAAGAAAAAAATGAAGGTTTTAGTCTAAAGAATAAGTTTGCATATACAATCGGTGTAAAGCTGGTTTGTTCAGATAAAAAAGTGGAACCAGGATTTGCTTTAACGAAGGTTAAACCCGGATTAGAGAATGGCTATTTGACTCTTTTTGCCAATTTAGAAAATTCAGAGCCTGTGCTTAAAAGCAAAATGGATCTACATGCAGTTATCAAGAAAAAAGGGGAAAAAGAAGCGTTACATGAATTCAACCAAAAAGTGTCTTTTGCACCACGCACACAATTTCAGATTCCTTTTAATTTGAATAATGAGCCACTGAAAAAAGGAACCTATGAATTAGGTATTCAGTTAAAAGATGATTCAGGTAAAAAATGGACACTCTATAAAGAATTCGTAATCAAAGGAGAGGACGAAACGCTCAACAAAGATGCAGTGGAAGTAAATAAAGAAAATAATGATCATTCTTTATTCTATATTCTTTTAGTTCTTTGTTTGATCATTATCATCAGTTTAATTGGGTATATTACTAAGTTACGACGAAAAAATCCATAAAAGTATTCGAATCATTTTTTAAGATTATGAAGTGGGGAAATGATCTTAAAAAATGTGTGAATAATTCATATATATAATAGATGATTTGGATAACTTTCTATAAAAATGATTGTATAAAAGATGTAGAAAGGAGACAAAAATGAAAAAAATTTTAACAATTATTTGTCTGGGATTGCTGATTGGGGCAGCAATCCCAGTGTCTGCATCAGCTGATGATCAAACAACTAGTAGAGTAGGAATTGCTTTTTACCAGTCTACTAATAAGGTAGTACCTATGAAAAGAATAGTTGTACCTGATAAGCTAGATCAGATTGCGCCAAAAGAATATAACCAATTGTTACCTAAAACAAATGATAAACAAAACTTTTTTAGCAGTCTAATAGGTATAAGTTTAGTATTAAGTGTTGCGTTATTTTACTATTTAAAAAAACACAATGGGACGTGGAGAAAAAATGAAAAGAAGTAAAAATTTAATATTACTATTTCTTATTTTTAGCGTTATTTTAATTTTTACCTCTAAAAAAGTAGATGCTGCGCCACATTCTTTAACTGGGTTGGGGTATTTTCACTGGGCAAACGAGGTAAAAACACCGGCTGACAATACTTTTATTATGCACTACAGTGATGATCTTTCAGTAGAGCCAATAGAAGGGATAGCTAATACAAGCTTTATAGAAGTTAATCGTAACACTAATAAAAGTAAAGCATTAGTAAAAAATGTAGGGTTTTATAAAGGAAAAAAAGTAAATTTACTAATAACTTTGGAAAGAAATAGAGGAAACTTAAATGGGGGATCTATTTATTTAACCAAAGATGATTTTTTAAGAATTTATATTTACGGAGAAATGATTGTAACCTATGATTTTTTAGATGAGGATAATCAGCCTCTGACATTGGAAACTGCATTTAATTATAGTGGCTTAAATCAAAACAAATATATCGGTTTTTTGTCTCCTGCAACTTTGATTAAAGGGCTGTATGCTAATAATCCCACGAATATTCTATATGATGTTTGGGATGGAGGGCCAGATGACTATTGGGTATATTTTAAAAACCCAACAGGAGGAGGAGCTTGGGCAGTTGATCCGAGACAAGATTTGGAACTAACAACAAAACCAATTTCTAACGTAAAATTTGTCATCCATAATAATGATTCAACTACTTCTTCGATAAAGTACAGAACAGATTTCTTAGCTGAACCAGAGTTTCCTGTAGCTTACGGAGTAGATTCTTCATTTGAGAAAGCAAATCAGGACATTTATTTAAGAGCACAGCAAACGATTCCTAATATAGAAAAATGGGAAAAAAATAAATCGATGGAGTTATGTTTTAATTTACAAAAAATTTATTCTACCCATCAATATTCTTTTAAGGAAGCAAAAGTAACTAATCTCAATGGTGATGATTTAACAGACTTGTTTAAAATAAGCAATGAACCAAACGGCAATGTCGCTTTAGTGATAAACAATTTAAATGACAAACGTTTATATGACACGGTACTGCTATATGATATTAAACTAAACTGGAAAGGAATGGATTATCCTGTAGACATCGGTCTGCTTAAAGATGAAAAGTTACCATTATCATTCGACATAAAGACATTGCTCAATGATCAACCACTAGGAGAACAATCAGGGAAAAGTTCTGTAAATTACAAAGGTAAAATAATCATTCCTTTTCTTGATGAGAAAGATAATATCTTACAATCGCCTTCAGTCAAAGAGGGAATTATCACAACTCCATATGATGTTTCAAAAGATTATCCTGAAATAAAAGATTATTATCCTATAAAAAATGAGAAGGAAGATGTAGGGGTTTATTTACCAGATGAACAGACGATTGTTCATAGGTATAAGAAAGGCGAGCCAATACAATTTGAATTACTAGATAAAGAAGATCCCTTATACGTATCTCGCTTCACTAAAGATAGAGAAATTACGTTTAATTTTTCACATAAAGCTAACGAAAAGATTTATTTGATGGCTAAATGTGGGAAAGAAGAAATAACTTTGGAAAAATACTCTGAAGCGGCTGAAACAGTAAAGAATCTTACTTTCCATTTTAAAGCACCAGAAAAATGGTTGGGTCAACAAGTCTCATTTTATTTAAAAGATGAAGAAGGCCGTGTTTCTCAAGAGGAAGTAAGAACGATTCAAACAGAACCAAGTCCCCAACTCACACTTCCTGAAGATATTAATTTTGGGGTGAAAGAAATACCATCCATGAATACTGTTTCTTCGCTAGAAGAAGGAAATATTTTTAAAGTAGAAGACAATAGCAAATTAGATAAGAGCTTATGGACCATTAAACTGTCTGAAGAAACCCCATTAATGAATAGCCAAGGTAACAAACTTAATGACCGATTGTCTTTTACTACGTATGAAGGAAAAGAAGTTCATCTAAATTCTACGGAACAAATTATTTGGCAAGATAGCGGGAATGCAAAAGTCGATCTATCTGATAAACTGCATTTGAAACTACAGCCTTCGGATAACGTAGGCATCTACAGTGGTATATTAAAATGGAATTTTGAAGATGCGCCAAATTAAAATAAGGGTGGGCTGGATGAGGAAAAACGGAGGGAAAACATGTGGCATTTACTAAAAAAAGAGTTTTTATTAGGTATATCTATTGTTTTTATGCTGACACTTATCTGTGTTATGGAACCAATAATAGTATGTTCTGAAGATATCCAGCCCGACTCTTCTATTTCAGATTCCTCCTTTCCAACTAAGAAAGGTAAAGAACAAGTAGTAAATTCTGATAATAACCAGAATGAAATATCAGATTCCAATAATAACAAAACAATAAGCGGCTCTAAAGAGGAGACTGATCCAACTTCAGAGTCTATTAATAAAGTAGAAGGAAAACAAAACTCTGAAAAATCGGATAGTCGTGAATCTATGCCTTCAGACGATAGCGAGAGTATTAAAGATTCAAAAGAAAATTCTAGTGTGAAAGTAAGTAATTATAAAGAATTCAAAGATGCTTTGTTGAATAAAAATATTCGTACGATTTATTTGGATAAAGATATTAAGATACTTGAGTCGTTTAACTTTTCTAGTAATAAGGACATTTACGGAAATGGTCATATTATTGACATGAATTTTCAAAGCATTGGCATAGCTTTAAAAAATGCTAATTGTAAAATCAGCGATATTAAATTAACCAATCAACCTATTTATCCTTTATTTTGGTCAGAATATCCTGGTGTCACAGTAGATTATACTAATGTTTCTTCAACAGGTTATCAGTTTATTTATCTAAGTGCTGGAACAGCTAATTTAGAGGGAGAAATAGAGGCTACGGCAACTGCGGAAGAAGTATTTCAGGGAAAGCACATAAACATAAACAAGCAAGCAAACGTTTATTTTAATGACACTTCTGGCGCTAATGCTATCTATACAGGAGACGGAATCAATATAGAAGAAGGTTCAAATTTAATCATGAATGCTACGGGACTAGGTTTGTACATGTATAAGCCTAATGGAGCCATCAACATTGCTGGCAATGTGCAAATAAGTTCCCAAACTAATTCTGCTATTAGAAGTGATGCTACTGGTGGAGAAATGAATTTACAAGAAGGAGCTACGCTAAAGGCATATTCAAAAGGTACAGATGAAGAAGCTATTCTGCTATGTAATGGTAGCATCGTGGTAAAAAAACAAGCTAATTTGGAAGTTACTTCTGAAGGGTATCAATCAACGGTACAAACAGGGAATAAGCTAGAGTTATTAAAGGGTTCTAATTTCTTGATTTCTAACAGGAAAGGAAACGCTTTAGGCGCTTGGACGCAAAAAACTTCAGTAAGTCTCTCTTCTTCTAAAGGAATAGATACTTGGAAGGTAGGTAGTTCTTTATTGGAAGATCCTGATAAAACCTATAAAGGCCCTTTGACGGCTTCATTTATTTTAGATACGTACGTGCCTGCTCAGCATACTACAAACGTGATATCTAACAACATAGATTTTCAAAAAAGTTTTGATTCAGGGGATGTCGGGACAATAGCTGGAGGAGACTATGTGAAAAGAAAAGAGATAGCTCCAACTACTATAGAAGAACTGACAAATGAAAGTACTGAGGTTAAGGGTACGGCAGAACCGAATGCACATATAGAAGCAAAGATTAATAATCGCTTAATAACTAGTGGAAAAGTTGACGGTAATGGGATTTATCAATTATCTATCCCTAGACAAAAAGCAGGTACAGTAATAGATGTAGTGGCTAGTATAGATGGGTTATATTCCGAAAATAGTACAGTTGTAAAATATGTGGGACCTTCTATTTCAATTCCTAATGCTATTAATTTCGGGAAACAAGAGATTCCTCCTGTCGACAAATTGATTACTGCCAGTGACTCACAAAGTATAGATATAACAGATAACAGTTTACTTAAAGATAGTACATGGAAGCTATCAGTGAAAGAGGATCAGCGATTAATAAATGAAAAAAAAGAGCAGCTTTTTAATCGTATACTCTTTAATAAGGGAAATAAAAAAATAACTATTAATGCTCAAGACCAAATAGTTGCGGAAGGAAAAGGTAATAAGGAATTTAGTTTAGATAAACACATGTATCTATCTTTACATCCTTCAGATAAAATTGGCATGTATGAAGGGGAACTAACGTGGACATTTATTGTCGCACCAAGTTAAAAAATATAAAGTAACATCTTTTTTACTTTCTTATTCATTTTAATCCTAAGCCTAATAATATAGATTTTTAAATAAAATATTTATATAAGAAAAATAAGTTTTGGGAGGTATTTGATATATAATAAAGGAAAAGGAGGAGAGTATGACATATTATTTAGAAAACAAGGTTATTGGAAAGTACTTTCGATCAGCTACTAATCAATTTTTAGGAATTGTTCGTATCTATGGTACTTATACAGAATACCGTGTAATAGAAGGGGTCCCTGAAAAAGATGCTATGCTAGAAATCATAGGTGTTCAGTCCGGTGTGCTTCTTACAAGAGTGAATAATAGTTTATTTGAAAATGGAAGAGGGTATATAGAATGTTGGTTGTGAAAATAATCGTTGGAGTAATTGTTGCAGCTTTTCTTATATGGTTATTGACTAGTACGGCAGTCGTTGTACGTCAAGGGGAAGTAAAAGTAGTAGAAAGTTTTGGGAAATATGTGAAAATTCTGGAACCAGGATTACATTTTCTTATTCCAGTACTATATACTGTTCGAGAAAGAGTATCGCTAAAACAGATTCCTTTAGAAATAGAACCTCAAAGTGCTATTACAAAAGATAATGTAATGGTTGAGATTGACGAAGCTATCAAATATCATGTTACAGATGTACGAGCATTTGTTTATGATAATGAAAATTCCGTAGTATCAATGATCCAAGATGCGCAATCGAATTTGCGTGGAATTATCGGGAAAATGGAGCTAAATGAAGTATTGAATGGTACTGAAGAAATTAACGCCTCTTTGTTTGCATCAATTAAAGATATTACTTCTGGCTATGGTTTGGCAATCGATCGAATTAATATTGGGGAAATAAAAGTATCTAAAGAAATTGTTGAATCAATGAACAAACTGATAACAGCTTCAAGAGACAAAGAATCAATGATTACTCGTGCAGAAGGTGAGAAATCATCTGCGGTACTTAATGCTGAAGCTAATGCATCTAAAATGACCATTGATGCACAAGCAAGGGCACAACAAACCCAAATTGACGCAGAAGCAAGAGCAAAGCGTATTCGTATTGACGCAGAGGCAGAAGCTGATCGTATTGAAAAAATTACTGAAGCAGAGAAAAAAAGAATAATAATCTTAAATGAAGCAATCAAAAATAGTCAACTCGATGAGATATCCTTATCTTATTTAGGAATAGAAGCATTTAAAGAGGTAGTTTCTAGTCAAACAAATACAATTATATTACCTTCTAACATGACGGAATTAGGCAATATCCCTGTAGCAAAACAGTTATGGGAGAAACAAATAAAAGAAAATTAATTATGAATTGCATTTATATTTTAAAATAGTATAAACCTTTATCTTACTTACATTGTTACTGAAAAGGTTAGTGATACGTAACCTTGGATTTCATAGTTAGAGAAAATTCACTATCCTGTTTTATATTGTCAAAAAGTAATAGATACAATTCTCCCTCTCAAAAGTTAGTTTAACTATTAACTTAGGAGGGAGAATTTTTAATTAGATATAGATTTCAATAGATGCAGATTCAAGCCTTATGTTCAATGAATGTCACGATATCTGACTAGAGATGTTCTGAAAAAACTTTCTGCAATATAATATTTATTCTGGGCCAATACCTTTCCGGTGTTTGAATACAAGTCTTCAGTCATCAAAACCAGTTTTTCGCCTTCAGCAAACCCTCTTCTAAAACTATCGGGATTTCTTGAAGAAATAGTAATAGTTAACTTTGAATTACTCACATCTTCATAAATGTCTTTTTCTAGAAATTGAATAATTTGATTTTTATCTTCTAGATTTAGGTTGAATTTTTCAATTGTCTCTGGTAATAAAATAGAAAAAATATTTGCTATATTTGAATTGCCCAGTACATACCATACATTTAAAGTGAAATAGGAAATATCTTTCACTTCAAATAATTTATCTGTAAAAATACTACTAGGATTCTTAAAATAGTAAGCATCTTTTTTTGAAATTTGTTCTATAGGAACTGTCAAACTCTCTAAAAGAGGACAACTTAATGAGCGAAGACCTTGTTTGCTTTTTTGGGCGTGTGTAAAATTAACAAAATGGCCTTGACCATGAATACTAGTAATGATTCCATCCTCTTTTAATAAAGATAATGCAGTCCTTAATGTCACTCTACTAACTTTAAAATCACTAGTCAATTTTTCTTCCGATGGCAATTTTGAACCAGGAAGAAACTGGGAACGTTTGATCATTAATAAAATTTGGTTATAAACTTGGACATATTTTGGCGTACGATGCATATTTCACCATTCCTCGCATAAGTATATAATTAATTTTAACATATTACTTGTTTACTTAGTAAAGAGGATAGATAAATTCAATGAAATCACCAAAATGTTCACGTCCAGGAATTATATAAGCTCTTTTAGAATGGAATCCTAGATCCTTAACTAAATTTTGCATAGGAAAATTAGAATGATTCGTAATTAATTTAATATTATGAACAGTGGGCCTGATTTTTTCCTTTGTGATAATGTCTTTTAAAATCATACGAGCTATGCCTTTTCGTTGGTAACAGGAATGAACAACTAGACGTTGGATCAATAACGAACAATCGCTTGTTGTAAGAGTTACGAAGCCATAAATAGGATGACCGTAAATCCATAATTGTTGCTCTGTAATATCCTTCAAGACTGTCCCAGAACTAGGATAAACATTAGTCCATTGATTGATACCATTTGTTATCATTTGTCGCTTTCCATCAGCAATAAGAGCTTTAATCTGTAAATAGTCTTTTACTGTGGCTAATCTTTTATCTAAAGTCATTGGTCTATTGAAAAAATAAGATAGATAGTATTAGTGATAAAATTACTCCGAATACCATTGGGACAGAAGTTCTGCGTACAATTTGCATGGGAGACAATTTTGTTGTTCCAGCAACAATCAAAACCACAGCAGCCACTGGAGAAACCGCTCTCAGTAAGTTGCCGGATAATTGCATTGGAATAGATAAAGCGACAGGGTCTATTCCAGCTGCTTTAGATAAAGGGATCATTAAAGGGATCATTGCAAATAGTAAAGCTGTTCCACTACCGCTAAGTAAAACAATAATAGCTGTAAAAGCAACCATTACAAGCGGTAAAAGTATACCTGCACTATTAATATTTTCCATTGTTTTTTGTATAATCTCAATAATTCCAATCGAAGTAAGGCCTTGAACGAATACTTGAGCAGAAACTAATAATGCGACGATATTCATCACATTTCCCATACCCTCAAAAAAGTAACTAGTTTCTTTTAATACGGTATTTATTGAACGACGATTGAAGAACTCTATGATAACAGCAATCATAAAGCTAATTAAGCTGACTACCTGGACACTTATATTTAACGTGGTATTTAAAACAATATTCCCTATAAACACAATTAGAAGCAAGATAATCGGTAGTAAAGGCAAAATACCATAGACAATTGCTTTGATACCTGAGTAAGAAACTTGGATCTCCTCATCAGAATTGCTGGAGCTATATAAGTTTAGCTCTTCTTCATAAGATAAAGTTTCTTTGCTCTTCTTATCTTCATGCTTTTGCCACCAGTAATGTACAAGAGCAATTGCTAGTAACGTCGGCACTGAAACGATAGCATGATTTTTAAACACATAGTCTGTAACATTGATATTTAGCAAAGATGCTATCGCTACATTATCTGATCCCAATGGTGTTGGTACAATTGTTGCTGAGGTACCAATAATTGCAGCTGCGCTTAATCTGGACATTCCAGCAGATCGCAAAACAGGATATAAAGTTGCTAACAGAATAATTGCTAAATTTGAAGCACTTGGAATAACTAATGACAATAGATTTCCGATTAAAAAAACGATGGGAATAAGGAAATAAATGGATCGAATCCTTGAAATAGGCTTTGTTAAAGCTTGTACAGTAACTTTATTTGCGCCAATATGATTCATATAAGCGCTGTAGCCTCCTAAAATCAATATAACGAAGCCTGGTCCTACTAACGTACTCGTGAATTGGTCAACAACAACTTGAAAAGGATCTAACAAAGAAGTGCCAGTACTTTCACTTATTTCTAAATGTCCACCTATTAAAATTGCAATATATAGCAGTAGTATACCTAATATTAGTAGAGTCATCTTTATATCATTTTTTTTAAGTAACATATAAACGAGGATTCCTACGGCCAATAATCCAATGAAGCAAGTCAATAAAACATTCATTTACAGCCCAACCTTTCTTTTATTAAAAAGTTTTAGCAATCGAAGCAACGAACCATTTTTCAAATTTATTTGGATCCACATGGGTAGCGACCTCTGCATTAGCAGGGAGATTGAGATACCCATTTAAATCAATTAACGATGCACCAGTAGTTAATTTACCAACTGTTTCAATTTCAACTCTTGTTTTAACAGTCTCAAACATATCTGGATTTAATATTAAACCTACAGCTAAACTATCATACATGTTGAGTCCTGTTTCGAAACTGCCACTGCGATATTTTGAAAATAGTTGATAAAACATATTACCTATTATTCCAAAATCCTTTATTTTTTTTGAAACCTCCGGCATGATTTTTGCCTGACGACCTACTTCCATGGGGGCAACTCTAATGGGAAGACCACTATCAAAAACAATTTTTGCAGCTTCCGGATCAGCAGCAAAATTAAACTCAGATAATACCCCATAATTTCCTCTTCCTAGGCTGCCACCCATGACAACGATTTCTTCTATTTTATCTAAATCATGAGGATATAGATGGATGTATAAAGCAATATCAGTTAGCGGCCCTATGCCTACTATTGTCGTTTTATTTTCTTCCTGGGTAATAGTTTCATGCATCGCCGATACAGCTGTTAATGATTGTTCGCAGTGAATAGTTGGTTCTGGGAATAGATAACCATCCATTCCAGTTTTTCCATGAACATTACTGGCATTGATCACATTTTTTAGGAGGGGATGCGCACTCCCTAAAACAACACGAGGATTTTTTTTGTATAGTGTTAGTAACTTTTCCACATTGAGTTTAGTGTATTCTAAGCCGACATTTCCAAAAATGGGACAAATTAACTTCACGTCTAGATTCTCACTGAATAATGCGAGTGCAAGGGCAACAGCATCATCTATGCCTGGATCGGTACTAATAATTACTGATTTTTTATTCATAATCTCTCTTCTTTCTTGATTTTTTTAGAAGCGCTTCCAAAAAGATAATACAACATTGTATTATATAAGTCAAATTCAGATACAACGTTTTAGTCTATATTGTTTCTAATATTTCCAAGACATGTGACTAGTATTTTATATTTAGAAAAAATATTAATTTGTAATAATCGTTAACTCTAAGTATAGTACTAGCTAAAAAGTTCTTAATAGGATATAACTATTTTGAAATAAAACAGCAAAACTACAAAGTTAGCTGAACAGTCTAACTTTGTAGTTTTGCTGTTTTTAAACATTTCACTCAAATTCTAGTGGCTTATTAAGAATATTTCTTTTTCGCCATACTAATATAATAAGTATTACCAACACAATAGATGAAACAATTATACTCATATAATCAACTGAGCTATGGTAGATAGTTTGAAAAAGTATGCCTTCGCTATCTTTTGGAGAGTTTGCTAAACCAAAAAAGTCGGACATAAAAAAGTTATAGGCTCCATGAGAGGCTGCGGCTACCCAGGTGTTAGAAAATAGAATTCTTAGTAAAGCCCAAACCATACCGATCAAAAAATAATCTAATAACTCTAGAGTGAATCCTCCAGTATTGCTAAGATGCATTAACATAAAAAATAAACTACTTACTATAACTCCCCATAAAAGATTAGTTTTTTTAGCAATTCCACCTAATACGAAACCTCGGCTAATTACTTCTTCTTGTGATCCTTGTGCTAGATAAAACACTATGCTTATTAGTAATTTAGACCAAGAAGATTTCGAAAAAACCTCTTGAAAATCAGCACTACCGACTAGGACATAGCCAGCTACAATAAAAGTAATTATAAAAGCTCCAGTAAGGTACCCAAAGAAAAAGTTTTTAAAAAAATTCTTTTTGGAGAAACCTAGTATACGTATATCTTTATAAATTATTTTAGTTAGAAGGATAAAAAGGAAACTAATCATCAAAAAAAGAATACATCCATTATTAGGCTAACAAATAGATTTCCTTGTAAATTTGGAAATAACTGTTCATAAAAAATGGACTCTAAATAGCTTGAAATAAACAAACCAAAAAAAGCAATAAAAAAACTTAAAATGGGAGGTATTAAGATTACAACAGTTTTTTTATTATTTTCATAAATCCAACTCCTTTTATTATTAAATTTTAATTAACTATACTTATTTAGTAAAGAGTAAAGTGAGTTCTTTAAAATATGATTTTTATTCTATCAGCACATCTATAGATAGAAATGCCGGATACTTCGTGGTATTTAAATAGGATCATTATACTTTTTCAAAAATATATGTGTTTTCATAACATCTTTTGATTGTTAAATCAAATTTCTGGTTTACCATTGAAATTAGGCATATTGCTAATTGACAATACTGTTTTTTCTTCCTTAGTAACCTGCTGAAAGCAGTACATCCTTAAAAATTAAGTGAAAGCTGATTACTTTCAAAGCAGGAGACCAAGGCAGATAAATAAAGGCCGTTTATAAAGTAAATAAAGAAGAAAAATGATAGTACGAAATCATTATGAAAAGCTGTCTCAATAAAATATTGAGAGAGAATTTTAGCTCTTTGAAGTGTAAGTTTAGCGCTTGCTTAAGAGAGGTATTTGCCAAAAACATGTTCCATAATAACCGTTAAGAGAATATTTTTTATTTATAGATTTAAAAAAATTCTAAAAACAGTAAAATTTTCAAACTATTTTTATTTCTATTACTGTGACATAATTAAGTCACTATCACAGACCGTTGACAACTATCTTCCTTTTGAAAATATTCTAAGAAGTATTTGTGATAGTACTCTTGTCATTATCATTATTCTGCTAGCACTAAACCATCTCCTATAAGTATGATGATAATGAGCTTCCGTTCAAAAGCCACTTAAAAAAGTGGTTTTTTTGTAATTGAAAAATTCATCTTTCGGGAGTGATAAAAAATTATTTTTTACATTTTGGGTTATTAGTAGTCTTACCTTAAAATTTTTGTGAAAAGAGGATTTTCTCTCATATATTGAATGAAAGTTAACCTTAGCGAAAACGCATATGTATAGTTAATTAGGTTCGAAGTTCGTTATAACTTAAAAGGAAAAGTACTACTGGTTTAGGCAGATTTACTAACAAGCTTTCTGTCACCTATTACCATCTGTTTAGAAGTAAATCAAACTGTTTAAACAGTTTGAAAAGTATAAGAAAGCTCAAGAAATGGGACTTTCTTATACTTTTCTTTTTTGGCATAGTATTTGCTTAATATAAAGTGAGGTGAAAAATATGAAAAAAAAATTTTTAGTTGCAACACATGGGCGACTAGCAAGCGGCTTTCAAAATTCAATGGCGATTTTAGCTGATAAAGGAGCAGAACTTGAAGTCATTAATGCATATTTAACAAATGAAGACTATACGCCCATCATTTCTAACTTTATAGATTCTATCGAAGAAGGAGAACAAGGAATTATCTTTACCGATCTGTTTGGCGGAAGTGTAAATCAAACAGTGGTAGCAGAAATGATAAAACAAAAAAAAGATCAATTGTTTGTCATTTCTAATAGTAATTTAGCAATTATATTATCTTTAGTCCTAACACCGGAAAATGAGGTCTTTACAAAACAAAGTATAAACGAAGCAATTGAGATAAGCCAGGTTCGTTTAGTATCAACAGATTTGCCTACAGAAGAGATATTTTTTTAAATCAAAAGTGTAAGAAGAAACTATTATACTAATTTGATACAAAATAAGGAGGAAAAAAGGATGATAACTCAAATACGTGTGGACGATCGACTAATCCATGGTCAAGTAGCTGTAGTTTGGACGAAAGAATTAAATGCGCCATTATTAGTGGTTGCTAATGATGAAGCAGCAAAAAATGAGGTCATGCAAATGACATTGAAGATGGCTGTACCAAACGGAATGAAACTATTAATTCGTTCGGTGGATGATGCTATCAATATATTCAATGATCCAAGAGGAGCCGACAAACGAATTTTTGTCATTGTAAATAGCGTATCCGATGCAAATAAAATAGCTCAAAATGTGGAAAACATAGAAACAGTCAATGTTGCTAACGCAGGTAGATTTGATAAATCTGATCCATCAACGAAAAAAATGATATTTCCTAGTGTGCAGTTGAATCCTAATGAATTAGCTGCAGCAAAGGAATTAGCTAAGTTAAATCGAGTAAATAGTTACAACCAGGTGTTGCCGTCAAATCCGCAATTAAGTTTAAAAGATGCATTAGAATAGGGAGGAATAAAATATGTTAATGCACGCAACTATGGCAGCTTTAGCAGTATTTATCTGTTTTGCGGGTAACTATTTGACTGGACAAAGTATGATGGAACGTCCATTAGTAGTAGGTCTCGTTACAGGTATTTTAATGGGGGACATGAAAACGGGTATTTTGATGGGAGCCTCTTTGGAAGCCGTATTTTTAGGAAATGTAAATATTGGCGGAGTGATAGCAGCAGAGCCAGTAACGGCCACAACTTTAGCTACAACTTTCGCCATCATTTCTAATGTAGAACAAAAAGCAGCAATGACTCTCGCTGTGCCAATTGGTATGTTAGCTGCATTTGTCGTTATGTTTTTGAAAAATGTTTTCATGAATATCTTTGCTCCAGCTTTAGATAAAGCTGCACGTGAAAATAACCAAAAAATGATCCTTACGCTGCATTTTGGTACATGGGTGATCTATTATTTAATCATTGCATCTATTTCTTTCATTGGAATTTTAGCGGGGAGTGGTCCGGTAAATTCCTTTGTTGAACATATCCCTCAGAGTCTAATGAATGGTCTTAGTGCAGCTGGAGGGTTGTTGCCTGCTGTTGGATTTGCCATGTTGATGAAGCTCTTATGGGACAATAAGTTAGCTGTTTTTTATATCCTTGGATTTGTTCTAACCGCTTACTTACAACTTCCGGCAGTGGCTGTTGCTGTGATTGGGGGTGTTATCTGTGTTGTCAGCGCTCAGCGGGATATTGAAATTAGAGAGGCTGGTAAAAATGGTAATAGGCACGATAAAGGGCTAATGACAAAAGCAGAAGAAGAGGAGGACTTTTTCGCATGAAATTCCAAGAAAACTTGACAAAAGAAGAAAAGAAAATGATGCGTTCTGTCTTTTGGCGTTCATGGACGATGAATGCCAGTCGTACTGGAGCAACGCAATACCACGCAGTAGGCGTCATCTATACGCTGCTGCCAGTTATCAATCGTTTTTATCAAACAAAAGAAGAACGTGCAGAGGCAATTGTTCGCCATACAACTTGGTTCAATGCAACGATGCATATTAATAATTTCATCATGGGATTAGTTGCTTCAATGGAAAAGCAAAATAGTGAAGATGAACATTTTGACGCCAGTTCAATCACTGCTGTTAAAGCATCATTAATGGGACCAATATCAGGTATTGGTGATTCATTTTTCTGGGGTATTTTACGGGTAATCGCAGCGGGTATCGGTATCTCTTTAGCAGCAACCGGTTCTCCGCTAGGTGCAATCATATTTTTATTGATTTATAATATTCCGGCTTTTCTCATTCACTATTATGCACTGTATAGCGGTTATTCTGTGGGTGCCAGTTTTATTCAACGAATGTATGAATCAGGTGGAATGAAAATTTTGACAAAAGCTTCAAGTATGTTGGGCTTAATGATGATGGGATCAATGACAGCATCGAATGTCAAATTCAAGACCATCTTAGAGGTGAGCGTAGAAGGCAGCAAAGAAGTGATGAAAATTCAAGATTACCTTGATCAATTATTTATAGGTATCGTACCATTAGCGGTGACGTTATTTGCATTTTGGTTATTACGGAAAAAAGTCAACGTAAATGTAGTAATGTTTGGTATTATGTTTTTAGGTATTATATTAGGTCTGTTAGGGATATGCTAGAAAACATTGCTGTTTTTTTCGATGTTGATGATACATTATTAGACAATTATAGTGCCTTCAAATGTACCATCCGAAAGTACTATCCTGACTATTTCCTCGAAGAACCTTTTTTAAAGCGTCTTTATCATGAATTTCGCTGTCATAGCGAAAAGATTTATAAGTTTTATCAAGAAGGAAAACTAGCTACAAAAAAGAAAGACGAACGATGGTTACTAGTGATGGAAACATTAAATTTAAAGAAGAATACCAATTTATCGGAATTAGATGCTTACTATCATTTATGTCAAAGCAAACAGACTTTGTCAGTCGAAATGTCTTTGCTTTTAAATGTTTTGAAAAAAAGTGGAATTCTATGTGGAATTATAACAAATGGATTCACTCAGCAACAGCAAAGAAAATTAGAACAATTAGATCTTGATCGTTTTATCGAACCGAGATGGCAATTTATTTCGGAAAAGTTAGGTGATGCAAAACCAAGTGTAAGCTGTTTTCGAAAAGTTTCTAAACAATTGCCAGAAAAGATAACAAAAATTTACTATTTAGGGGATAGTTATCAAAATGATGTTATTCCATCTAGATTAGCCGGCTGGTGTCCGATCTGGTTGAATCATTTTGTTGACGATGAAGCAGCAGAGATTCTACAAGCTAAAACCGATAATGAAGCAGCCACCTTGATATTATCTGAATTACTACATTCGAAATAAATAGAGCCGTGTCCCATAGGAAAAACTACTGTAGCTAAGAGTATGATTTGATGCACTCTGACTGCAGTAGTTTTGATTTTTTAATATTTCATCTGATGTGAGGCTTTTTGGAAAATATGACATTTCCATTTCTTATCATATACTGTATTTTTTATGAGGGAGGTTTAAGTATGCGACAAGAAACGAGAGAACAGTTACTAAATTTATTATCTGAAGCAACTACTTTGACGACACAGGAGATTGCTGATTCTATCTCATTAAGTCGCTCAGCAACAAGCTTATATTTGAATGAGTTATTAGATCAAAATGAAATACAAAAAAGCGGAACAAAACCAGTGTATTGGTCAATTGCCGAATCAGAAAACAAAGGTGGGAAAGACGCGTTTGCTCAGTATATTGGAAGTAATGGCAGTGCTAGACGAGCAATTGAGACGTGTAAGGCAGCGGTATTGTATCCACCATTAGGATTACCACTTCTTTTGCATGGAGCAAGTGGAGTTGGAAAAAGTTTTTTAGCACACTTAATTTTTAAATATCTTAAAGAAAACAAGTGTAAAGGAACAAAAAATTTCTTTGTTTTCAATTGTGCAGATTACGCTAATAACCCTGAGTTATTATCTTCTATTCTATTCGGACACACAAAAGGTGCTTTTACAGGAGCAGAAAAAGAAAAGGTTGGTCTTTTAGCGCAAGCTGATGATAGTGTTTTATTTTTAGACGAAGTACATCGATTATCTCACGAGAATCAGGAAAAACTATTTCAATTTATGGATACAGGGAATTTTCGGCCTATCGGCGAAGAAGCAGAAATGATTTCTTCGAATGTTCGATTATTATTTGCAACGACTGAAACGCCTGAAGAAGCACTATTACCGACATTTTATCGACGTATTTCCGTTATTGTTGAATTACCAGCTTTTCATGAACGACCAATATTTGAGCGTATAGAGCTAGTCAAATATTTGTTTGAAAGAGAAGCAAAGCGAATAAAAAAGAATATAGTTATTTCAAACGAGAATTTTTTTGCCTTAACAACACAAGAACTTTCAGGTAATATTGGAAGCTTATCAAATCAGGTAAGGATGAGTTGTGCTGATGCATTAAGGCTGACACCTCATAGTCAAACATTATTTATAGGTCAAGATAAGAAAACAACAGTTAAAATAACTTACCCTTCTACATCTAGTCCATCTATTGAGGAATACCAGATTTTTGCAGAGAGACTGATGCCTATATTAGATATAAATGAATTTGCTGAATTAAAAGAAAAATTACAAAAATTTGATAGTCAATACTTAGAAAATGTAGTGACTTTGTCAAATGATAGTTTGTCTTTAAGTATGAAAACAAGCATCCAAAAACAAAATCGTAGAATCATTGACAATGAAGCGATGACGCTAGAACCCCTTGAAATTGTTTGCAGGTTACTACAAATCTTAAAAGGAAAACTACCAGAAAAAAAATTAAAAGAAAAAATACATCTACTATCAAAACAGTATCCTAGAACTATACTTTTAACTACTAATCTCACAAGAGAGCTTCCTCTAGAAATTCGCCCCTTTGTTACTTTCTTCTTAGGTGTAATGCTGATCGGCAAGGTCTCAGAAGACATCCGTTACCAAGCATTACTAGTAGCTCATGGAAACGCGACTGCTAGTAGTATTCAAGCTGTGGCAAATAAAATGTGTGGAGATTACGTTTTTGATGCTATCAATATGCCTTTATCATCTTCTGCTAGAGATATTATCACAAAAGTTAATGATTGGCTTTCAGAAAGAGATACATCTGAAGGAGTGATCATGCTTGTGGATATGGGCTCATTAACTCATTTATATAAGAGCTTGAAGCCTCAAATTTTAGGAGAATTATTAGTTATTAATAATTTAACTACCTCTTATGCACTAGAGATTGGACAGCAACTAATCAATGGAAATCTTTTTTATGAGATTGCAAAAACGGCAGAAAGTGATTTTGTAACGAATATCCAGTATTTTGAAGGTTTTGCCGTAGAAAAAAATGTCATTATTTCCAGTATATCTGGTCGTGATATTGCTAAGAAAATAAAAATGATCTGTGAAAAATACTTTAATCCTGATATTAAGCTAATCGTATTAAATTACGGAGAATTAGTGAGCGCATTAGAACGCGCTTCTTCGGAAGAAGGATATTTGAAAGAGACGGCGTTGATCTTGACAACTTCCTATCTGGATAACACAACCCCGGTTCCCAGTATTAATCTAATTGATGTTTTGGATGAAGATGCAGAGAATAAATTGAATAGACAATTGAAAAACCTAATTCATCCTAGTAGTGTTCCATTATTAACGAACGAATTCATCCATTTCTTTTCAAAAGAAGGCTTATCTGAAAAACTCGAATTTTTAAACCCTGATGTAATTATCCGGCAAGTAGAAGATGTAGTAGAAAAGTGCGAGAAAAGATTCAGTCTTCAGTTGAATGCTAAAATGAAGTTCAATTTAATGATGCATCTAGCTTTGATGGTCGAACGAACGATACTTGGTGCAAAAGACTATCCAGTCCCAGAAGATATCAACCAGCTGAAAATCAACAACAAATTGTTTTATCAAAATACACAAACGATTTTCTATACCTTGGAACAGTTTTATAAAATCAAAATATCGACATGGGAATTATATATACTTTATGAAATTTTAGCAGGATAGAAAGTATGAATCCATCTGTTTGAATATTTTTTATTTGAGTATGATCAATACCACTAAACGTGTATCATTGATTAGTTTTCTTTTATTCATTACTTTTAAATATTTATAGTCATAGATAAGCTTCATGTAGGAATTCGTCAGCCGCGTATTATTCTACATGGAGTTTAATTTTTGTATGGTGATCCAGTCAAACTTTATTTAGGATAGAACGTGTAAGCCATGATATTTTTAGAGAATATACGGTTTAAGATATTGAAAGCTGTTCTCAATTTTTTAATTTAAAAAATTTGAAAAAGCGTTTGATTATTTATATTACGACTTAGTGCAATAAAAAACGCATTTTAACAGTACATGTAGTCGTCTTTATAATAGATAAACTCTGTAATATTAGTTAAAAAGCTATAAGTTGCACTTAGTTAAGTGCAAACATTTCATATTGTTGTTAGTTTAGAAAACGCTTATATTAGCAATGTAAGGAGAGATGATAATGCAGCAGCTAACAAAAAGAGAAAGGCAGCTTTTGATTTACTTGGTGGAAATGTCTGAACCGGTAACAATCAAAAAGTTGGCTGAAAAAGAAAATGTTAGTGTTCGGACGATAAAATACGATCTAGATGATATAAGAGAGTGGCTGAATGAACGGAAGCAAGTCCTATATAGCAAACGTAGTCAGGGAATTTGGATGAATATTAGTAGCTCTGATCGAATCAAATTAAAAAGCGAATTGATGGATGTTAATCGTTTTGAAATATTTGCAGATCAAAGTCTCCGAATCAAACGTTTACTAATTATGCTTTTAGTAACAAAAGAAGCTATTACTGGAATGAAAATGGCCAACGCATTAGATGTCAGCAAAGATACGATCATGAATGATTTAGATGTGCTGGAAAATAATTTTCTTAAGGAAGGATTGACCTTGAATCGTCAGGCGCGAAAGGGTTTTTGGATCACAGGAGAAGAACGTCTAGTTCGATTAACGATTGAAGAGATTCTTCAAAAAGAGTTCACGGATTATGACATTTATAAATTAATGTCATTGTTATTGAACGGCGGTGAGACTGAATACTTTGAAATGTATTCTGCTACAGCTACACCTATCCAAGAGGTATTTAATCAAGTAATCATTCGAATGCGGCACTTACTGGAATTTGAAAATCTAGAGAAACTGAATTACGCGGAATTACTAAATATTCTGATTCGAGTGACAATTGCTACCGTTCGCTTACGCAAAGAGGCTACGATTGGTCGTTATCAATTGGTTGCTGAACAAGAATTAGACAAAAACGATCTTTCTTATCGCGTCATGCAGCAGGTCTTTGATTATTATCAGTTGCCACTGTTCGAGGATGAATATCATTATATCTATAGTGATACATTCGACACGATTCACCAGCAAGACGTTATGAAACTAGTTGAGAATGTGATTTATAAAGTAAGTAAAGCAATCAATCATTCTTTTTATCAAGATCCACAATTGTTGACGAATCTGTATGCTCATTTATCTATGCGATTATCGAGAAAGAAAAAATTTGTCAATGAATATAATCCTTTTAAAGAAGATATCAAGCAGAAATACCCGGAATTATTTGATGCAATCAAGCAAGCAGTTCGACAAGAAATAAGTGAACAAAATATTCTGATCAATGATTCTTTCGTGGCATATATTGCCTTACACTTTTTGGTTTCCTACGAAAGAGAAGAAGATCTACGAAGCGTTAGAGCCGTCTACATTTGTTCAACAGGGTTGGGTGTGACTAGTCTGATCAAGCAAAAGATCAATGAAGAATTAAATGATATCACTATCGTGGCATTTGCTTCAGTATTGAATGCGCAAGAAATGATTGCCACCAAAGATCCTGATTTGGTGATTAGTATTTTTCCAATCAATGGCATCGATCGTCCTTTCATCAAAGTCCATCCATTACCCACTGAACAGGACTTGAAAAAAATTCAACAAATAATAAAAAAAATACTTGCTTCTTCCAATCAGCAGGAAAGGCATAACTTGAATCTTAGAGAAACGTCCATCAATAAAGATACTTTAGAAGACTTTAGCAAGGAATTGATTTTGAAAGCTTATACGATTTATGAACGTTTACTTGTCATTTTGGAAGCAGAATTGATCCAAGAATATCGAGAAGCTTTTTTGCTTCATGTATTCTTAATGGTTCATCGTATCACATTTGATCAACAATATATGGCAGAAGGTCGTCAAGTAGACCAGATTATTTTAGACAAAGGAACACTGGTAGGAAAAATCGAAGCAGTTTTTGCAGAAAATAATTTAGGAATCAATCAGTCAGAAATCAGTGCATTATTCTCATATATAAAAGAAGGAGCGTCAAGTTAGTGAAAATGTCAGACGAGGCTTTAAAAATTATCGAGGAAAGTCAAAATCGGGAAAAGTTAAAACAAGTGATTGATCTAATTGAAGAGCGATTAGCAGAACATGCTATTGTACCAACCGAGTTGCAGTGGACCATTCTAATTAATCACTTGAATGAGATGCTGAAACGTTCTCAAAGAAAGGAAACGATTCCCGTAGTCGATCGGGATTTGTTCAAAGAAGTATCCAAAGAAGCCATAACTATTTCTGATGAAATAGTTAGAAGTATCGGTAATTTAACCGATGATGAAATATATGTTTTGTCGATTCATTTTGAAACAGCAAAAAATAATTAATATTTAGGAGGAAACAATCATGATTAAAGTAGTTATTGCAGACCGTATGGGTAAAGGACAAAATGTGGCCAAAGGGGTAGAAGCAGCTGGCGGAAAAGCAGTTGTCGTACCAGGAATGGGGGCAGATATGCGTTTGGGCGATGTGATGCAACAAGAGCATGCAGATATGGGTATCTCTTTTTGTGGTAGTGGTGGTGCAGGTGCATTAACAGCAGCAACAAAATATGGCTATCCAGAACGACATGGTATGCGTTCGATTGAAGAAGGGATCACAGCTATCAAGGATGGCAAAACTGTTCTAGGTTTCGGCTTTATGGATCAAGAGGAATTAGGGAAACGTCTGACAGAAGAATTTATCAAAAAGCATGGAAAATAGAAAGAGGGACATGAAATGAGCGTTCAAAAGACAATTCAGCAAAAAGTTATCGTCTCCGGTAAAGGGGAAACAAAGCAACATGCTTTTGCATCAGCGTTAGCAGAAATTCAAAACAAAATAATGGAACAATCAAACGTATTATTGCGAATCGAACCAGTCAATGTGGATATTTTAAAGGCGGTCGAAAACAAATACACAGAACGCTTTCTATTTTTCTTCTTCCCACGGCAATGTATTAGCTATGAAGTCGAACTCTCTGTTACTGTGGCTGTAACAGAAATAAAATTGGCAGACATATCGTTCAGCCAGCAAATGATTGAAGATCCAAATGGGATTGCCATTCCATTTGTAACTAAAAAAATCTAATTTTGAATCATAAGGGGGAAAGAATAACGTGGATTTCGTAATCATTCTAGTTAAATCGGTCATTATCGGGGGATTACTTGGTTTTGCAGCATCTGTCGGGGCAGCTCGAATGTTTCATGCACCTAATACACAAGGTTTAGGAGCTTTTAGAACATTAGGCGAAATGAATGCCTGCATGGGTGATCCAGCTTCTCATTTTTCATTTGGTTTAGGCTTTTTCTTTAATGCATGGGCTTCTTCAGTTGGTGCTGGTGCATTCACACAAGATGTGACGCATCGAATCATTCCCAATTGGGCAGCGGCAGCACTTCTAGCAAAAAACAAAGATGTCACCCAGACCATGCATGATCCGAAAAAAATGGGGATCATTGGAGCGGTTATCGGGGCAGTGGTGGTAGCCTTCTTAAACACAACAGCTGCAGCAATTCCAGAGGCGTTACAAGTGACGGCGGTTTCCGTTTTGGTACCAGCAGCGACGATTCTGATCAATACAGTAATGCCAGTTATTTTTTGGTTGGCAGCTTTAGACGCAGGGAAACGAACTGGTTTTTGGGGCACTCTTTTTGGTGGTATCGCGCAATTGATCATGGGAAATGCGGTACCTGGTGTTGTTCTGGGAATCTTGATTGGTAAAGGCGTCGATGAGAGCGGTTGGAATCGCGTCACGAAGAGCATGATGATCGCTATTGTTTTATTATTTATTTTCAGTGGATTTTTCCGTGGATTTGATATGGAAATGATCAAGAGCTTCCAGCTTCAAGTGCCTAATTGGCTTGATAACTTGCACAACATCTTTAGTGTGAAATAGGAGAGAATCATGGAGACAACAGAAGAACAAGCAAAAGTATTAGAAGCAAAGCGGCAAAAGAGCTTTTGGTTTGCAGACTGGTCTTTTCCGCTAATCGTAGGAATTATGTCCGCTGCTGTATTTGCAGGAACACACATGTATGTGATGTATGGTGTGGGTGCATTCAATGAAGTTTCGATCGTGGCGATGTTAAAAGCCGGGCTGGATGGCGGATCCTATGGCGCAGCGGCAGCGTTTGGTGCTAGTTTCTTATTTGCCAGAATTTTAGAAGGCTCTTTAGTTGGGATCTTGGACTTAGGCGGTTCGATCCTAACTGGGATCGGAATTGGGGTACCAGCAATTCTCTTAAGTATGAAAATAGCGGCACCAATCGATAATTTTGCACTCTCTTTATTGACTGGTTTGGTTCTAGGTTTGATTGTTGGTGGCATCATTGTCTTGATTCGTAAATTTACGATCAATCAATCAAATTCCACTTTTGGTGCTGACGTCATGATGGGGGCAGGAAATTCATCTGGACGTTTTTTGGGTCCATTAATTATATTAAGCGCGTGTGCAGCATCTATTCCAATCGGCATTGGCGCTACATTAGGAGCACTAGGATTCTATGCTTGGAAAAAACCAATTGCTGGAGGTGCTATTTTAGGAGCAATGATTTTAGGAGCAATCTTCCCGGCAGTAAATTAATAGAAAGAGGGTCATTAAATGTTTGATACTTTGATTAAAAATGGAAGGTTGGTTGATGGATCTAAAATAGAGGTCGCTATAGAAAAAGGCATGATTAAAGCAGTTGCAGCAGAAATAAATCAGCCGGCGCAAGAAGTAGTTGACTTGGAGGGAAAGTATTATTTATCCGCTGGGTGGATCGATGATCATGTCCACTGCTATGAAAAGATGAATCTTTATTATGACTATCCTGATCAGATAGGGGTCGAAAAAGGTGTGACGACGGTCATTGATGCTGGAACTACGGGAGCAGAAAACATCCGTGAATTTTATCAATTGACGAAATCGGTCAAGACAAATGTGTATGCGCTAATGAATATCTCTAAATGGGGCATTGTCAAACAAGATGAACTTGCTGATCTAACAAAGATTCAAGAAGATCTAGTAAGTACTGCGTTAGCAGAACTGCCGGAATTTATTGTCGGGATCAAAGCGAGAATGAGTAAGACAGTTGTTGGTGAAAATGGCATTAAGCCATTAGAATTAGCTAAAAAAATCCAGACAGAAAACAATGATCTGACATTGATGGTTCATATCGGTTCTGCACCTCCTGAGTTAGAAGAAGTATTGTCAAGAATGGAAAGAGGCGATGTATTGACCCATTGTTTTAATGGAAAACCAAACGGTATTTTAGATCCAAAGACAGATCAAATTAAAAACTTTGTCTGGGATGCTTACAATAATGGTGTCGTCTTTGATATTGGACATGGGACGGATAGCTTTAATTTCCATGTGGCAGAAACCGCACTAAAAGCAGGAATGAAAGCTACCTCTATTAGTACGGATATCTACATCCGCAATCGTACAAATGGCCCAGTTTTTGATCTAGCAACTACTTTAGAAAAATTGAGGGTAGTCGGCTATTCTTGGGAAGAAATCATTGAAAAAGTTACAGCAGTTCCTGCACGGAATTTTCATTTGAAGAATAAGGGCCAGTTAGCTGTCAATTATGATGCAGATTTGACGATATTTGAGATTGTTGAAAATGAGAAGGAATTGAAAGATTCCAACGGATTTACACGTATAGCTAAAGAACAAATTTTACCGATTAAAACAATTATTGGAGGCGTCATATATGACAATTAGCTATGGAAAGTTTGATTTAAAAGAAGTCATTAATGCATCGGGAAAAATGACGATCCTAGGGGTTTCTAAGGTATCTGAAAGTGTCCTAGCAGCACAACGATTTGGAGGCGAGCATTTTTTTGAGATGAGTGATCTTGCCATCAAAACCGGCACTTATCTTTCTCAATTACTGAAAGTGGAAGATGCGCAAATCGTTTCTTCTGCTTCAGCAGGGATTGCTCAATCTGTTGCTGCTTTAATCGGACAGGGCGACATGTACCATGTCTATCATCCCTATACAGAAAAAATCGCTAGACGGGAAATCATCATACCTAAGGGACATAATGTAGATTATGGGACGCCGGTTGAAGTAATGGTTGCTCAAGGTGGAGGAAAAGTCATAGAAGCTGGCTATGCAAATATGTGTGCACCGGAACATGTTTCCATGATGATTACGGAAAAAACTGCTGCGCTTCTATATATTAAAAGTCATCATGCAGTTCAGAAAAGTATGCTGACGGTGGCAGAAATGGTAGAAGTTGCCAAAGCTCATCGTTTGCCATTGATCGTTGATGCAGCTGCGGAAGAAGATTTATTCAAATATAGCGAAATGGGCGTTGACTTAGTGATTTACTCTGGTGCAAAAGCAATCGAAGGTCCGAGTGCCGGACTGGTCATAGGAAAAAAGAAGTATATTCAATGGATTCGGCTACAGTCTAAAGGTATTGGCCGAGCAATGAAAATCGGTAAAGATAATATTTTAGGCTTTACCCAGGCACTAGAAGATTATTTAAAAAATGGGAGCGAATCCGGTGACTCCATGAAGCAACGATTAGCGCCTTTTGTTAACGCAATCAATCAACTTCCTGACCTAACAGCGAAAATAGTTCAAGATGGTGCCGGCAGAGATATTTATCGAGCAAGTGTAACGATTAATGGTGATAAAAGTGCGAAAGAAGTCATTCAGGAATTAAAAGCACGAAATCCAGCAGTCTACACCCGAGAATATCAAGCAAATAACGGAATCATTGAGTTCGACATTCGTTCCGTCAGCCAAAACGAAATGGAAAAAATTATAAAAAGATTGAGAGAAATCATGTAGGAGGCTTTTAAATTGTCAGTTATCCCAAATTATTATAAAAATCGTGTATGTTTAAATGTATTAGCTCATTCAGTTGAAAATGCAAAAGCATGCTATGAAGCAGCGGAAGGGCATGTCGTACTAGGTGTGCTATCGAAAAATTATGCTAGCGATGAAGCAGCAATCGAAGATATGAAAAGGTACCAAGACGCAACCAATAATGCGTTGTCAGTTGGATTAGACGCTGGAGATCCAAACCAAAGTCAGATGGTTTCGCGTTTATCTGGGGTTTTACAACCACAACATGTCAATCAAGTATTTACTGGCGTGGGGACTTCTCGTGCTTTATTGGGCCAAAATGATACAGTCATCAATGGATTGGTTTCACCAACAGGTAAGATCGGCTATGTCAATATTGCTACAGGTCCGTTAAGTTCACAAGCGCCAGCAGCTGAAGTGCCTATTGAAACTGCCATTCAAATGCTGCAAGACATGGGAGGTACTTCAATCAAGTATTTCCCGATGAAAGGCTTAGCACATAGGGAAGAATTTAAAGCAGTTGCGGAAGCTTGCGCAAAATATGAATTCTATTTAGAGCCAACAGGAGGAATTGATCTTTCAAACTTTGAAGAAATTCTGAAAATTGCAATCGATGCAGGTGTAAAAAAAGTGATTCCTCATGTTTATAGTTCAATTATAGATAAAGAAACAGGAGATACGCGTATAGGAGACGTAAAGATACTATTAAGCATGGTAAAAAAAATTATTCACTAACTCATTAGAAAATAAGAAGCTTATTCCAGAATGAAATTAAATGGAATAAGCTTTTTATAATTAATTACGGAAATTGTTAATGTAGATAATAATTTAGATGTACGTAAGCAGAAGTACAGAAATGTAAGATTTTCCAATATTATTTTATTCAACATAATAAATTGTATATCAATTTTTTTAGCGAAATTTCTATTTATTCCAAGAATTTCAGTTATTACGGAATCATTTTGTGCTTAATAAAAAGAAACCGTTTTTATATACTGTAAATGTAGAAAGAAAGGCGGTAGGAAAATGAAAAAAATTATTGCAATCACATCCTGTCCAGTTGGCATTGCCCATACATACATGGCAGCAGAAAACTTAGAGAAAGCGGGAAAATCTGTTGGCGTCGAGGTAAAAGTCGAAACACATGGTTCTATCGGTATCGAAAATGAATTGACTGCAAAAGATATCGAAGAAGCAGCTGGTGTAATCATCGCAGCGGATACTAAAATAGATAAATCACGATTTGGCGGCAAACCATTGATAACCGTAGGCGTGCAAGAAGGAATCCATCATGCAGATGAATTGGTAGGAGAGATTTTAGCAGGAAAAGCGCCAATCTATAAAAGTACAGAGACAACTATTTCTGCCGAAAATAAAAGTGAATCAGAAAATTTAGGTAAGAAAATCTATAAGAGTTTGATGAATGGTGTTTCATATATGGTACCATTCGTAGTTACAGGAGGATTATTGATCGCAATTTCATTAACATTGGGCGGAACAGCGACACCTGAAGGAATCAAGATACCAGAAGGAACGATTTGGGCAACGATGAATAGTATCGGAAGTATCGCTATGGGGTTGATGGTTCCAATTCTATCTGCATTTATTGCGCAAAGTATTGCAGATCGTCCAGGACTTGTTCCTGGATTTGTTGGTGGGATGTTAGCGGCAAACGGAGCATTATATGGTAGTGATGCGAATGCGGGATTCTTAGGCGGGATCATCACTGGATTTTTAGCAGGATTCATTGCTTTAGGAATCAAGAAAGTGCGAGTACCGAAAGCTTTACAATCGATCATGCCAATTATTGTTATCCCAATTTTAGGATCATTGGCAGTTGGTTTTGTGTTTATCTATGTTATTGGAGAACCAGTAGCTCTTCTATTTAGTTCATTGACTCACTTTTTAGCAGGGATGCAAGGAGGAAGTGAAATTGTTCTAGCTATGATCTTAGGAGCGATGATTGCTTTTGATATGGGGGGGCCGTTCAATAAAGTAGCCTTTTTGTTCGGATCTGGCTTGATTGCAGAAGGCAATTATTCCATTATGGGGCCAATTGCTGTAGCTATCTGTATCCCTCCATTAGCATTGGGGCTGGCATCATTGATTTTAAAAACCAAATTTACGAAAACAGAACGAGAAGCTGGTAAGGCGTCCTTAGCAATGGGACTGTTTGGGATTACAGAAGGCGCTATTCCGTTTGCTTCAACAGATCCACTGCGGGTGATTCCAAGCATTGTAGTCGGGGCAATGACAGGAAGTGTGATCGCGATGCTTTCAGGAGTGACAGATCATGTAGCTCATGGCGGTCCGATCGTAGCGGTTTTAGGAGCAGTGGATCACGTAGCCATGTTTTTTGTAGCAGTGATTGCTGGTATTGCTGTAACCGTGCTAATGTTAAGAATCCTTAAACCGACATTACAACAAACTGCGGTTGCTGCAGCAAATGGTGTGACAGTAGCAGATCTATCAGAGACTGAAACAAGTGATGTTTATACGAAAACTGAAACTTTTGATTCTATCACGGATATTATGTCAGATGAAGCAATCGTTTTAGGTGAAACAGCAACAACAAAAGACGGAGTAATCGAAGATTTAGTCCAACGTTTAGAAAAAACAGCGGCGATCACAGATAAAAACGGGTTTAAAGAAGTCATCTATGATAGAGAACATGAAAGTACGACGGGAATCGGCATGGGAATCGCTATTCCACACGGAAAATCAGCTTATGTTCTTAAACCAACAGTGGCATTTGCCAGAAGTCAATCTGGGGTAGATTGGCATTCTTTAGATGGAAAACCTGCACATATGATCTTTATGATTGCTGTACCTGAAAACAGCCAAGGTGATATGCACTTGAAAATACTGCAACGTCTATCACGTAAATTGATGGATGATGACTTCCGTCAAGCACTGATGGAAGCGCCAGATAAAACAGCAGTTCACCAATTATTAAGCGAAATGTAACATAAGATGAAAAATCGACCATGATGAGACATAATAGATGTGTTATCATGATCGATTTTTTATTTAGAAGGGAGTTTCTGCACATTATGAATCAGCGTCAGCAATCTTTGATCTATCAATTAAGTGAGAACAATAATTATATAACAACAAAAAAGCTAGCAGAGCATTTCCATGTGTCAGAAAGAACGATTCATAGCGATTTGAATACCATTGAAACTTGGTTGAGAGACAAACATCTGCCTTTAATGTTTGAAAGAAAAAAAGGTACAGGTATCTTGTTGAATGGTCTGCCTCACGAAAGGGAACAACTGAAACGAGCGCTTAATGAAGAGGCTCAAACAGAAATGGATAAAAAACAGCTTCGTCAGTTATTGATTTTCCATCTGCTAGTAGCAAAAGACGGATTTAGTCTTGAAGAACTTTCAGAAAAACTATATGTTGGAAAACGTACGATTCGTAAAGAATTGACAGAGTTGCAAAGCTTTTTTGAGTATCACCATTTACAGCTAGTATCCAAAACAAAACTAGGAACTTTTCTTAAAGGCGATGAACAAGAAAAAAGACAGTTGCTTGTTAAGACATTACGAAATATGCAGAAAGAAGATCCGCAAAGTCCGTCGTTGAAAGAATTCTTCGCTAAAGATACATTAAAAGTTATCCAACATACATTACAAGATGTTTTTTATGAAAACCATTTAGAACAGCCGAATGGACTGGCTAGTGTGGAGATTCACATCTACTTTATGCTCGAGCGAATGAAACAGTACCAGAAAGTGAAATTAAGTAAAGACGAAAACGAAGTCGTGGAACACACCCAAGCACAAAAGTTAAGTAGTCAGATATTAGCAAAACTAGCCACCATCTATCCAATTGAATTTTCTCCTGATGAAATCAATTATCTGGCTTTGCGTATCGCCAATCTTTTTACAAATTCACAAGCAGCCACACGTTTTCAAAAGGAATCTAGCGCACTTGCTGATCATTTGATCGAACAAGTGGAACAGTTTCTAGGCTATTCATTAAAAGAAGATCAGCTACTAAAACAAAATTTAAGGTCTCATTTATCTTCAACTTATTTTCGACTCCATTATGGTTTGCAGATTTCTAATCCATTGACGAAAAATGTGTTTAGTACGTACACACAACTTTTCTTAGTTTTACAGTTAATTTTAGAAGATTATTTTGAAAAGGAAAATTTTTATGTTCCACAAGAGGAGACAGCTTATTTAACGATCCATTTCCAAGCAGCGATCGAGCGACACAAACATCAGAAAAGTAGAAGATATCAAACGGTTTTAGTTAGTGAATATTCAAAAGCTATGGCTACTTTTCTCGAAGCACGGCTGAACAGAGAACTTCCAGAATTAACGATTATGGATCTAGTTGAATATAAGCCAGAATTAAAGAGGCAAGATTTTCCCTCTGTTGATTTTATCTTGGCTACGTTACCATTTAAACATATAAGCATTCCAGTAATCGAGATCTCACCAATGATCACAGAAACTGATCTAGCCTATTTGACAAAATATATGCTGGAGCATGTGCCTATCAAGAAGAAAAAAACATTTGATCTAGCAAGCTTTACTCATCCATTTCTGATCTTTCCTCAACTTGAACGGACAGACCCAGCCGATATTTTAAACTTTATGGGAAACGTCTTAGTGGAACATCATTATGTGGAGCCGGAATTCATCGATTCTGTCTTGGAAAGAGACAGTCACTCCAGTACTAGAGTAGCCCCATTTGTAACGATCCCTCACGGTAATCCGCTGTATGTGAAGCATTCGATGATTTCTATTGCTACAATGAAAGAACCAGTCCTATGGCACGGGGAACAGATACGTATCGTACTGCTATTAGCAATAAAGAAAAATGATTTGAAACATGCAGAGTTCAAAAAAATATTTTCTGTTATTCACTATTTAGAAAAGCAGCCAGAACAAATGGCTCAGTTGATGCAATCCAATCATCCGCTAGAAATCTTAACGTTGTTATCTAGTTATGAATAAGTAGCGATTAAAAAACTGCCTTTATATTTATAATAATTCTATCTATTTATTTGGAAGTAGAAAACTAAATACAAAAAAAGAGGATGTGGCCAAAGTTGTGGCACATCCTTTTATTTTGAGTTTCTTATAATTTTTTATAGTTGCTTACGATGTCTTGACTACTGGTAAACGGTGTTCAAGAGACAATTTGTCGGCAATAAGGCACAATTTTGTAAAATATGGAAAGCTATTTTTTTAACATTGTTTCTTAGTGCTTGAAAAATCATTTTGAATACTTCTTTATACGATTGATGTACGTTGATTTAAGTCTAAAACTTTTCTTTTGATTCCTTCTCTGACTTTTCTGAATTCCGCTAATATTTCTTCTTCGCTCCCGACAGCTTGTGCAGGATCTTTTAGGTCCCAGTGAAGGTGTTCGTGATTGTTTGGAACGGCAGGGCACTTGTCTTTGGCATCACCACAAAGTGTAATGATCAAGTCTGCCTGAGTAAAGTAATCTCTATCAATCAAATCAGACGTCTGTTTGGAAATATCGATGCCGTCTTCTGCCATGATTTTTACAGCTCTTGGATTCAAGCCATGTGTCTCGATCCCCGCACTTCTGATCTCAAACATTGAAGGAGACAAGTATTTACGCGCGTAGCCTTCTGCTACTTGACTGCGGCATGAATTGCCCGTACATAAGAAATAGATTTTTTTCATTTGATTTCCTCCGTTATGGATTAGTAAATGTCACTGTTTATCTAAAGTAAACTCTATGTGATGGAGCGAAAAAAACAATGGGTTTCTTAGTTTATATATTTCTTTTTGTTCAGCGTATAAATCGATGTGTACAAAGAACTCATCTTGTCTTTTTTACCATAAATACATGTTAGAAACAATCATTTTGAGTCAAAAATCAACGATGTAACAGACTGTTAAAAGAGATTAAGACACGGCAGATGATGAAGAAAGTAGGGGTGTAGTAAGCCGATACATTTCTTGATTGTGAGGCGAGAACAATTATTCGTCTTTTAAGAAAAAAAGTAGTAGAATCAGTTCATATTAAAAATAAAAAACCTTCCATTTTTGTAGGTTTAAAGGAGGTCATTACCTTGAAAAAAATCGGCTTTTTAAGCTTTGGACATTGGATGGAGCAAGGATCGCTTGTGAAATCAGCTCAAGATGCTTATTTGCAATCGATTGATTTAGCGGTGGAAGCAGAAAAAATCGGAGTGGACGGAGCGTTTTTCCGCGTACATCATTTTGCCCCTCAGATTGGGTCGCCGTTTCCTTTGCTAGCGGCAATCGGCGCAAAGACAAGTAAGATTGAAATCGGTACAGGACTTATTGATATGCGATATGAAAACCCTTATTATATGGCAGAAAATGCCGGATTGACAGATATCATCACGCAAGGAAGAGTGCAACTAGGAGTGGGGCGTGGTTCACCTGAACAAGTTCTAGATGGCTGGAAATACTTTGGTTATGATTACAGTGAAGAAGAAATCAAAGAGGTAACACGGGAACGCACCCTTGAATTCTTGGAATTACTTGAAGGAAAACCATTTGCAGAACCAAATCCTCAACCAATGTTCCCGCAAGGATCAGGAAAATTACGGATAGAACCTTATTCAGAAGGATTACGACAAAGAATCTGGTGGGGAGCTGGTTCGCAGCAAACGGCAATCTGGGCAGCACAACATGGAATGAATCTGCAATCATCTACATTAGTCAATTACGAATCCCATGAGCCATTCCATATCCAACAAGCAAACCAATTACGTGCGTATAAAGAAGCGTGGAAGCAAGCAGGTCATGATTTTGAACCAAGAACATTAGTTACTCGCTCGATTCAGCCAATCACCACTGATTTGGATCGACGCTTATTTGGACAAGACGGTAGTCCGCAACAAGATGCTGTCGGCTATCTTGCTTATCACCGGAACCCGACGATTTTTGGAAAAACTTTTGCTGGTGAACCTGATCAATTAATCAAGGAGCTAGCTGAAGATGAAGCAATCAAAGAAGCAGACACAGTACTTGTCACGATTCCTAATACTTTGGGGGTAGAATACAACATGCACTTGCTTGAAACAATCGTAAAAGATATCGCTCCAGAATTAGGATGGCGGTAAAAAGGATATTTCTGTAAGTGCAGGATACTTGAGTGAAAAAATAAACACTTCTAACAATCAGTTAGAGGTGTTTATTCATGTTTTCATGAAGTTCATAGAGAAGGAAAGCGAGTTATCCGTTTGTTCAATGAGAATGTTCATAAGCTTCTTTTACATGTTGGGGTAAATTATCAGGAATCATTGTCAATACGGCTTCTTCATTGCCGGCTTTTATTGCTTCTTCATAGTACCAGCTTTTGTAGTTTAGCATAGCGAGTACTCTTTCTAATTTTGCTATTTCTTTTTCTACTACTTCTTTTTGTTTTTCAAATAGTTCTTTACGAACCTCAAATGTCTTACTGCCTTCTTTGCTCCATTCCATGAATTGCTTGATGTCTTTTATTTCTAAACCAGATTTTTTCAAACAGTCAATGACTCTCAAAGCCTCTAACTCATTCTCTGAAAATTTTCTAATACCAGAAACACGCTGGATATCAGGAAATAATCCCTCTTTGTCGTAATAACGTAAAGTAGAAACAGGCAATCCAAACATTTTAGACACTTGTCCAATGGAATACATAAAAAAATCCTCCTAAAATAAAATTTTTGCCTTGACCTAAAGTTAAGTTTAAGTTTCATCATAATAATACATTCAAAAACAAATGTCAATTTTGATCAAAGGAGAGTCTAGAATATGAATAAAGAATTAAACATCACACAAGAATGGGACAAAGTATTTCCAAAAAGCAATCAAGTCAATCATCGAAAGGTGAGCTTCCCGAATCGTTTTGGTATCACATTAGTCGCTGATTTATATGAACCAAAAGAAGTAAGTGAAAAGAAATTGCCGGCAATCGCTGTGAGCGGGCCATTTGGTGCAGTGAAGGAACAATCGTCTGGTCTATATGCGCAGACGATGGCTGAAAGAGGCTTTTTAACGATTGCGTTTGATCCATCGTTTACAGGAGAAAGCGGAGGAGTACCTCGATATGTTGCTTCGCCTGATATCAATACGGAAGATTTCCAAGCGGCAGTAGACTTTTTATCTGTACAAAAAAATGTAAACCCTGAGAGAATCGGAATCATTGGTATTTGTGGATGGGGAGGTATGGCATTGAATGCAGCAGCTATCGATACGCGGGTCAAAGCAACAGTTGTTTCCACAATGTATGACATGACTCGAGTAACAGCAAATGGCTACTTCGATGTTATGGATGAAAATGCCCGATATGAAATGCGTGAAGAATTAAATGCACAACGCATCATTGATTTCAAACAAGGGGACTACGCACGTGCTGGAGGTGTGGTTGATCCGTTGCCTGAAGATGCTCCTCAATTTGTCAAAGACTATCATGCGTATTATAAAACAGACCGCGGATATCATGTCCGTTCTTTAAACTCCAATGATGGTTAGAATAGGACATCAGGGTTGTCATTTATGAATGCAAAACTATTGCATTATATTCCAGAAATCCGTCATGCAGTCTTAGTCATTCACGGGGAAAAAGCTCATTCACGTTACTTTGGGGAGGACGCTTTCAAAGAACTAAAAGGTGACAACAAGGAACTCATGATCATTCCAGGAGCATCCCATACAGATCTATACGACCAGACAGACATCATTCCATTTGAAAAAATGGCAACATTCTTTGAAGAGAACCTTGTGTAACCAAAAGGATTTAATCTAAAAGAGATTATGAAAAAACTGACCTGCATCAAGTAATAAGGACAGCCAAAAAAGCTCCTCATTTTTGACTTGGTTGGACTCATTAGCGTAGATGCAAGCTTTTGAGCACCGTTTAAAGAAGAGGTTGTGAAAAAGCCGCTTAGTTTCGAGTATTAAGAAAAATTTTGTGAAAATGGCTTTCCACATTTTTGCATAAATTTGGCTTAATACCGAGAAACTGGCTTTTGAACACCGTTTATACCAAGAGGTCGTGAGCCTGCCGTTTAACTCTGAGTCACAAGGAGCAATTTCAAAAAATAGCTTCTCATGCTTGTTGAATATTGTGACTTGTGACCGAGGAGTTGGCAGGAGAACACCGTTTATTCGAAAAAAGGACTGTGACACTGTACCGACCCCCAAAAGTTAGACCAAAAAATCTAACTTTTGGGGGTCGGTACACACGTTTTTTGTCACAGTCTCTTTGTGTCTCATTTCATATAAACAATTATTTACTTTGTACTATTTATTTCATTTCTGTGATTTTAATATTTTTTGCTAAATTTTTTACATCAGCTGGGATAACTTTCCCGACTTCTGATTGCTGTGCATTCGACATGCCGCAAGCCATTGCGTACCTTACACATTCTTTTAAAGGATAATTCTGTTCTAATGAATGAGCAAAACCTCCAACAGTGGCATCCCCAGAGCCTGTTGTATTAATGATAGGAATCTTAGGGATCTCAACATTCCAAAATTCTTCTTTTACTTTGACTACTGCACCATACGAGCCGCAAGAAATCATGATAACATCGATATCTTTAAATAGTGGATTTGTTTTTAGATGGTGTTTTATGTCGCTTTTTTGAGTAATTTTTTGATAGATGATATCTGAAAACTCATGGATATTAGGTTTGATGAACATCGGTTTATACTTACTTGCTAAGACTTCACGGAGATGTTGTCCAGATATATCCATTAATATATAGGTGGAAGGATCTATTTGTTCTTTGATATATTGTAATAATTTAGCATACAAAAAGGGATCTGGATTGTTAACAGAACCATTTATTGTAATGACTGAAAGGTAATTATTTTTACTGATTTGTTTGATATCATTCATTAATTTTTTGATAGTAGTATCTGCTATTTCAGGACCAGCTTCCACTAGCTCTGTCTGCGTTTCATCATCATGCATGATCGTGACGGCACCTCTTGATTCTTCTGCAATAGGTAAAAAATGCAAATCAAACAAATTTTCATTTTTCAGCATATCTTGAATCATACTGCCAAAATAACCGCCCAAAAACCCCGTTAAAATAACTGATGAACCTAGTAGAGCAGAAGCTCGTCCGCAATTGATTCCCTTGCCGCCTACATAGCGTACCGGAGAATCAAAGCGTGTCATCGTACCTAATTCAAAGTGTTTTGTAAAATAAATGGAATCAATGGATGGGTTCATCGTGATTGTCAGTATCATTTTTGGGCTCCTTTAATATTGTTAAGTATTTTGAATAATGATTGAAATCCTGTTCTGATAAATGATTATCGGTTATTAGATAATCAAAATCGGTTAATTTTCTAAAAGTATAGACGTCTGATTTATTTAATTTTGAATAATCTGCAACAATGCATTTGATTTTTGCTGCATTGAGCGCTGCGTTCTGAATATTTCCCTCAATAAATTGAGCGGTTGTCACATTGTTATCAAATATGCCGTTTGTTGCAGCGAAAGAGATATCGACATTCAAACTTTCAAAAGATCTTTCTGCAACTTCCCCAATGAACTCTTCTGTAATAGGAGAAAATTCGCCACCAGTAAGTAAAATCCGATAACTTGTATGATTCTTTAAATAGTTGAAAGCAATCAAACTGTTTGTAATTACAAATAGATTTTTCTTTTGAATGAAAGGAAGTGCATATAGGATCGTTGTTCCAGCACCGACATAAATAGTAGAATTATCGGGAATCATACTGTTCATGACTTGACCAATATATTTTTTTTCGGCTACATTCGTATCAATTTTTTCTTGAGTCGATAGTTCTCGATTATAAGGTTCCTTTCGTTCAACGCCACCATATAGCTTTTTTACTTTATTTTTTTTTGCTAATTCAGTGACATCTCGGCGTATGGTCATTTCTGATACGCCTAATTTGTTAGCGATTTCTGAATTAGTTAAATAAAAATCTTTCTCTAATAACGTAATGATTCGTTCTTGTCTTTCTTTTTTCAGCATATGAATTACTCCTTTAACATAAAAGCCAATTTTTGTTCGACTTTGTTCTTCTTAATTATATAGATAAACGATTTTATTTTCAAGTAGATCAAATTTAACAAAATAAATTTCTTTTGAAAGCGTTGACAAAACAAACTAACAGAAATATAATGTTCTTGTAAAACAAAGATGAACTTAGTAGAACAATAAATTAACAAACTTAATCAAAAAGGAGGAGGTTGGAATGAAATATAAAGAGATGTTCGTTCCTAGTTTGATTCAATTAGCGGTAGAAGTAAAAAATAAAGAAGAAGCTTTTTTAATCGCTGCACAACGATTAGAAAAAATGGGGTACGTCAATGAGAATTATTTGAATGGACTGATTGCAAGAGAAAGAGAATTTCCTACTGGATTGATTACTAAGTATTTAAATATCGCGCTGCCACATTCGGAATGTGAATATGTCGAAAAGCCATTTGTTTTTGTTATGCAGCTGAAGACCCCAATTTATTTTTATCAAATGGGGGATAATCAGGAAATGACTGTAGAAAATCTATTTTTTTTAGGAATCAAAGAACCAAAAGAACAAGTAGGATTACTTCAAGCGTTTATGAATTTATTCATGGATGAAACATTCGTGGAAAATTATAAGAAACAAGAAACACCGCAAAACATATATGAACTTATTACAAATTATATTTAGGAGGAAGAAAAAATGAAAAATCGGTTAATTGTCGCATGTGGAAGTGGAGTAGCAACGAGTCAGACAATCGCTAGTAAGATCCAAAGTATGTTAGAAGATGACGGCATCGCATTTCCTGTAGAAGCAGTTGATTACAAATCGATTCAAAATGAGCTTCTAACTGCTGGAATCTATGTGTATGTCGCACAACCTGATGAGGAAGTACTTGAACAAGCAAAAGATTTGGGTATTGAAGTATTTCCAGGAATTCCATTTTTAACTGGAATGGGTGTAGAACCTATTTATGACAGTATCAAAGAGTTAGTACAGTAAAGGAGGATTGTTGGATAAAAAAGTTGGTTCATAGTTTTATTTACTATATTTCGAAAGAAAGAAGGTTTATTTATGGAAGTTTTCCAAACCATTATCAATTATGTTTTGAACTTAGGATCAGCCATTTTTGTTCCCCTGATTATTTTGATACTTGGATTGTTGGCAGGGATGAAATTAAAAAAAGCATTCATGTCTGCTTTGACTTTAGGGATTGCTTTTAGCGGAATGTCTATGGTCATTGGCTATATGTCTAACGCAGTAAGTCCAGCATCAGAAGCATTGGCTAAAAATACGGGAATCAGTTTGCCTGCACTTGATCTTGGGTGGACAGGTGCAGCAAGCATCACATGGTCGTGGAGTTATGCTTTTATATTTTTTGCAGTAACGATTGGGGTCAATTTTGTACTGTTACTTTTTAATTGGACGAAGACGTTAAATGTTGATATGTGGAATGTTTGGGGGAAAGCTTTAACTGCTTATTTAGTTTATTATGTTTCCGGTAGTTTGGCTGCAGGCTTTCTTACTGCAATGGTCCAAGTTATATTGGAATTAAAGCTTGGTGATATGTTTCAAAAACATATACAAGATCTCACAGGGATTCCATTAGTAACAGTGACTCATTTTATGACATCTGCCGCTGTCTTGTTGCTGCCTTTCAATATGATCATGGATAAAATTCCTGCTTTAAATAAACGAGCGGATACGAATGCATTGAAGAAGAAAATTGGGATCTTCTCTGAAAACTCTGTAATGGGATTCATTATTGGATTGGGGCTTGGCTTTGCTGCTGCGTATGGCGTTTCAGGTTCTTTTAATCTAGCGATCCAAACAGCTACAGCATTAAGTTTGTTTCCTATGATCTCTAAAATGTTCATGCAATCTTTGTCTCCTCTAGCAGACGCTATGTCAGAATTTATGAAAAAGCGGTTTAAGGATCGTGAAGTATATATCGGATTGGACTGGCCGATATTAGCTGGTCGTTCAGAAATTTGGGTTACTGCTATTTTACTTGTTCCTGTGTTTATTGGTTATGCCATTATTTTGCCAGGAAACCAAGTATTACCATTAGCAGGGATTATCAACTATTCGATTGCGGTCGGCGGATTACTTTTAACAGGAGGAAACTTGGCTCGTATGCTGATCTTGGGAATCCTCACGATGCCTATTTATTTGTACGGGGCCACTTACCTTGCGCCAATACTCAGTGATTTAGCAGAAAAAAGCAGAGCAGTCGAGGGAATCAAGAAAGGACAGTTGATCACATGGTCATCCATAGAAGGGCCGGAGTTCAGGGTTTTATTTGCGGAGGCATTTAATAGGAATATTCTCGCTATTGTAGGATGCGTGATTTTTCTAGGACTGTTTGTTCTACTTTATAAATATATGATAAAAGCGAAAGTACCGAGTGAACGTTATGCTGAACTACAAAAATAGCATTGAAATGGTGGGAAAGTAATGAAAAGAGAAGAGACAGATAAAATAAAATGGACAGTCGCTCTTTGTGGTACACTTCTGCTATTTCTATATGGACTCTTTACTCAGAATATCATCATCAATCTATTGGTCATTTTTTTCGCACTAGTGATCTATAAATATGGAAATCACGTTTTATTCAGAGAGTACGATGAAAAAAGAAAACGGAAAATAGAAGAATCAATAAAAATAAAAGAAGCTACCAAAGAAATATTGAGAGAAAAAAGTTTTATAAAAAGATAATGGAGGGGTCATTATGTCAGATGGACGTATGTTATTTGAGAGAGAACGACAGGACATGGCACGTATCGTAAGAGTGATTTTCGAAAGGAAAAACACAAATGTCGCAGGAGGGAATTTTTCCTTTAAAACCACTGATGATCAAGGGAAAGACTACATCATCATGACGCCGACCATGATGTCAGAAGCCTATCTAGGAGAGATTTCTCCTGCACAGGTTCTAGTAGTAGAACCAAGAACGCGTAGAATCGTTGACGGAGTCGGTCATTTAACTCGGGAGATCAATATGCATGAAGCGATGTACGAGACTAATCCAGCTATCAAAGCTGTCCTCCATGCTCATGCGCCTAATGCAATGTTCTGGGCGACTACTGGGTTGCCTATGCCTAATTTGACAGAAGCCACAGCTAAAGTAAAAGAGATTCCTGTCATGGACTTTGAGCCTAATTGCTCTGAAGAACTTGCTGAATTGACAAGCGACTATGTAAAAAAACAGCATCTTGAATTACCGCATATGTTGCTGCTCAACTCTCATGGCGTATTGATCAACACAGGTGGAGAATCAGGAATCGAAGCTATCCATAAAGCACTGCAAATCCTTGATACAGTTGAATGGAATGCAGAAATTGCCTACAAGCAGACGATTTTTCAAGCATTAGGGATTACTGACGGTTTTTATTCAAAAGGTGAGAAAATCGGGGGATTGGAAGAGTTGAAACATAAAACGGCTATTTATAATAAATCTGTTATTGCAGCTGGTGGAGACTAACCTATCTGACACAAAAACTACGACTTTCACAAAATCTGATCCAGATCGATATCTGCTTCAGGTTGTATTATGTAAGTCGTAGTTCTTTTATTTTATTTAGTTAAGAGGTGGTCTGTCCATTCCCTCGCTTGCTCGATTTCGTCCATCGTCAACTGATGACCTGTTACAGTTAGCTGGATGGTCACATTTGCTTGGCGTGTTTCGAATTGATCGGCCAATTCTTTAAAGGAAGCAGGGGAAACGATTGGATCGTTATCACCATAAGAAAGCCAGACGGTTTTATCCTCTAATGTGGAATGGCTTTGATGAACACCTAGAGACATTGGATGGAAAAACAACCCTTTATTTAGCTCGGTCTCACGCTCCAATAATAGATGGGCAGCGATATTTGCGCCATTTGAATAGCCGACAAGCAGCCAATCACTTAACGGTATCTGTTCTGTTTCGCTGATTTCTTTGATTTTTTCATGGAGTTTATCTGTTTCTTTTTCCAAACTGTCCAGGTCGAATTGATTCAATCCATTACGCTTGAAAAAACGATTCATCCCATCTTCTTGGACCGTGCCACGAAAAGAAAGCAACGTACTGTTTGGTGCAAGAAAGTGAGCGATATCCAGTAAAGAATGTTCGTCTCCACCTGTGCCATGAAGTAAGATCAAATGTTTGCCACTTGTTCCTTTTTCAAAAATGTAGGTCATTTTGTTCCCTCTTTTCTGTTTCTATAGATGCAAATGAAGTAGCATGAAGAGATTATTCACGTTTTTTATTTGCATCACTTGTATCGAAAGGACGGACATAGGCTTCAATGGCTTCACGACGTTCTTCTAAGAATGGAGGAAGAGATAGTTTTTCTCCAGCGGATTCTGCTGGTTCATCTTCAAGGAATCCAGGACCATCAGTTGCTAATTCAAACAGTACGTGATGAGCGGCTAGGAAGTACTCAGATTGGAAATAGAAACGATCGACGAAACCAGAATTTGGCAATTCAATCTTATTGATTACTTGAATCCAGTATTCCAATGCTTCTTTGTCTGCTACACGCAATGCTAAGTGATGGATATTTCCAAATCCTTCGATTGCTTTTGGCAAGTCTGTCCGATGTTCAATAATGATGCTTGCACCATTTCCGCCTTCACCGATTTCAAATAAGTAGAAATCTCCTGAATGGTCTGTTTCTTTGAATCCTAAGATTTTTTCAAGAATCAAGCGGATATGCTCTAATTGACTGACACGGACAAAGACAGGTCCAAGTCCTGTGATTGCAAATTCTGTCGGTACATTGCTGTTTTTCCAAGGAACGCCAGCTGCTACACCTTGATTGTTTTCGTCAGAGATCAATTGATAATATTGATTATCAAAATCTTCAAACTCGATATATTTTTTGCCGAAACGTTCATTGATTGCTGAATGAGCGACATCATATTTTTCAAATCGTTCCAACCAAAAGTCTAATGCAGCGTCACTTGGCACACGGAAAGAAGCACGAGAGATCGTATCTGTTCCTTTTTTTCCTTTTGGCTGATTTGGGAAATCAAAGAAAGTCATATCTGTTCCTGGTGCACCAGTATCATCTGTAAAGTAAAGATGGTAAGTTTCGATGTCATCTTGGTTAACGGTTTTTTTGATTAAGCGCATTCCTAAAATATCTGTAAAAAAGCGGTAGATTTTTGTTGCGCTAGATGTCATTGCTGTAACGTGGTGAATTCCTCTGATTTGTGTATCCATGATAAATTTCCTCCTGTTAACTTACAAAAAGTAAGTGATTGATTTAGACATAGTATAGAGGGTGCATCTTTATTTTGCAATTAATTTGTCTTCTAAAGTATCAGGAAGGAATCAAGAATGAAAAGAGGAGGAACGGATCAATAAAATAAAAAAACTTACGACTAGCTGTATCGATTTCAAAAAAACTAGCTTTAAAAAACTAACTTTAGAATCATTACGGGTGGTCATAAGTCTTTTTATGATTAGATGGAAACGAGCTTCTGAAAGTACTTGGTAAATGTTATTCAAAAGATTGTATCTGTGACAATCAATCGACTCAAAACTAAGCGGCTTTTTCACAACCTCTGATTCACGGTGTTCAAAAGCCAGTTTCTCGGTAGTAAGTCAAATTTATGCAAAAATGAGGAAAGCCATTTTCACAAAATTTTTCTTACTACTCGAAACTAAGCGACTTTTTCACAACCTCTTTGGTTAAGTTGAACGCACATCCAGCACAGAATAGTTCCGAACATCAAATCGGTTTCGGCTGGAAGAATATTCAATCGGCTGGCCATCTTTGAGATAGACGACTTGCTGAACTTCCAGTACAGGATCGTTTTCTGCACAGTTCAAATATTGCTGATCATATTCATCACTTTTATCTGCAGAAATAGCACGATAAGCCCCTGCAAAATGGACATTCAATTCTTGATGAAGATGATCATAGATAGAGGCTAACAAATGTTCTTTTTTTAAACCCGGCACAAGATGGACTGGCATAAAGGTATGCTCTAAAACATACGGCTCGCCATCTAAGATCCTTAACCGGTGAATATTGTAGACAGGTTGCTCGGCATCGATCATCAATCGTTCTTGGATATATTGATTAGGGAATTCAACATCAAAATGAATGATTTGACTCTTCAAAGAACGATTTCTGCGTTTCATTTGGAGGCTCAAACCTTCATACTCGTTAGCGGGCGATGTGTCTTTTTGCATGAATGGATGATTCAAAATTTTCGTTCCTGATCCTCGCTGCGAATAGACAAGTCCTTCCATCGCTAAGATATTGATGGCTTTTTTGATTGTCATCCGGCTCGCACCAAATTCTTTTACCAAGTCCACTTGATTAGGCAAAAAACTATCGGGAGGATACTCTTTTGAACGGATTCGTTCCCTTAAAATATTTGCGATTTCTTCGTATTTTGGCACGTTATTCACCTCTTCTAGAGTATAACGAAAGATTATGCTTCCGACAACTCGAAGTAGCATCTGGAACATCGTTTATTCGAAAAAAGAGGATATGACAAGTTTCTTGTCACATCCCCTTAATGATCCATTAAGCAATATCTAAATCTGGTTGTTTATCTAATACTTTCAAGAACGGGTACCAGATAAAGGCAACGATGATAAAGTCGATGACTTGCAGCATACCACCAAGCCATGAATTTGTTGCTAAGACACCGCTTGCAATGATTGGCACAGTCCATGGAACAGAGACGCCAGTTGGTGCAGGGACAAGTCCAGCAGCCATTACCAAATAATTGAACGTCGTTACGATTAGAGGCGCTACGACCCAAGGAATAAGGATTGTTGCATTCAATACGATTGGTAGACCAAAAATCGCTGGTTCATTTACATTGAAAATACCAGGTGCTAAAGCTAATCGACCAACATCACGATACTGTTTCTTTTTAAGAACAAAGGCCATCAATAAAACGACAGCTAAAGTCATTCCAGAGCCACCAATACCAACAGTGAAGGTTTCCATGAATGGTTTTGTGATGATGTGCGGTAATTCTTTTCCATGTTGATAAGCTTCTAAGTTATCAAGCATCAGTGTATTCCAAATCGGGTCCATTACAGAGTTGACGATGATTTGTCCGTGAAGTCCGAAGAACCATAAGAATTGGACAAAGAACAAAGCAATCAATGTTGCAGGTAAACTACTTCCCAAACCAGTTAATGGTTTTTGGATCACTTCATAAACGACGTCATGTAAGTTAGCATTGAAAATACCAGTCATCACAGCATTGATTACTAAGAAAATAGTTAGTGTCACTACAGCAGGGATCAAAGCGGCAAATGATTTTGTTACTGCAGGCGGAACTCCATCAGGCATTTTGATCTGCCAGCCGCGTTTCGTGATTCTGCAGTAGATTTCTCCAGCCAAGAAAGCAGCGATCATTCCAATGAACATTCCTTTTGCGCCAAGACGATCAAGTGAAAGCACACCAGTCACATCTTCACCGCCAGCGGTTTTCATTGCAAAAGGCGTAAGAATCAAGAAGCTGGCAAAAGACACGGCACCACCGAAAATACCTTCAACGTCATAAGATTTTGATAAATAATAGCCGATACCAAAAGTAACAAAAACCGACATGATGCTCATTGTTGCATTTTGCCCATTACCGAATAAGTTCGATAAAGTTCCCTTTGTTGCGTCACTGAAAAAAGGCAAGTTATTGATAACGACAACAATCGAACCGAACATTGTTAAAGGGAAGGAAAGCATAAACGCATCCCGTAAAACTGTAAGGTAACGATTTTGCCCTAATAAATTAGCTAAGGGCATGATTTTCTCAGAAAGCTTGTCCATAAAACCGTTCATTTTTATTCACCTCAAATTTATTTGCAATCGATTACATACAAAGTATAACGCCGAATATTTTAAATGTCTAGTCATTTTCATAAAAAGTATTGATTTATTTTTTAGGGTTCGTTATGATTACGGTATCAAGAAAAAGAGAGGAAGTAAAAAAATGAAAACCTACACATTCCCAGAAAATTTTTGGTGGGGTTCTGCTGCTAGCGGACCGCAAACAGAAGGAAGAGTAAGTGATGATGGTAAAGGAGAAAATATTTGGGATCATTGGTATGAATTAGAGCCTGAAAAATTCTTCGATCAAGTAGGACCTGAAAAAACTTCGCAAGTTTACACAAAATACAAAGAAGATGTTCAGTTAATGAAAGAAACTGGCCATAACACATTTCGTACATCTATCCAATGGAGTCGTTTGATTCCAGAAGGGACAGGTGAAATCAATCAAAAAGCTGTTTCTTTTTATCGAGATTATTTTACTGAATTGCTGGATAATGGTATTGAACCTTTTGTGAACCTTTACCATTTCGATATGCCACTACCACTGCAAGAAAAAGGCGGATGGTTATCAAGAGAAACGGTCGACGCTTATGTTTCTTATGCAGCAGCGTGCTTTGAACTGTTTGGAGATCTGGTCAAAAAATGGTTTACTCATAATGAACCAATCGTACCTGTAGAAGGAGGCTACTTGTATCAATTCCACTATCCAAATCATATCAATATGAAAGAAGCGGTCCAAGTAGGCTATCATGAGAATCTAGCAAGCGCAAAGGCAATCAAAGCCTACCATGAAGGCGGACATGATGGTGAGATCGGAATCATCTTGAATCTGACACCAAGCTATCCGAGAGATGAAACGAACCCAGAAGATGTAAAAGCGGCGAAGATCGCTGACGCATTCTTCAACCGATCATTCCTTGACACTGCAGTGAAAGGAGAGTTTCCACAAGAGTTGATCGAAATTGTCAAAGAATTGGCTATAATGCCAGAGATCCATGAAGGAGACCTAGAACTCATCCGTGAAAACACGATTGACCTGCTAGGAATCAATTACTATCAGCCTCGTCGAATCAAAGCAAAAGAAACTCCAATCAATCACGAACATAGCCCCATGCCAGATGATTATTTTGATAATTACGACATGCCTAACAAAAAAATGAATCCATATCGTGGATGGGAAATTTACGAAAAAGGAATCTATGATATTTTAACGAATACAAGAGAAAACTATGGTAATATCAAATGCTATATTTCTGAAAATGGGATGGGGGTCGAAGGAGAAGAACGATTTGTTAACAGCGAAGGAATTATTGAAGATGATTACCGGATCGAGTTTGTTACGGATCATTTGAAATACGTCCATCAAGCAATCCAAGAAGGAACCAATTGTGTGGGTTACCACATGTGGACATGTATGGACAACTGGTCTTGGACAAATGCTTATAAGAATCGCTATGGCTTTATCGCTGTTGATTTGGCACAAGACGGTAAACGGACGATCAAAAAATCAGGTCGCTGGTTTAAAACGGTCTCTGAAAAAAAAGGATTTGATGCCTGATATTTTTTGATAAAACGTTCACAAAATGTTTGTTCTAACAGTGTAATCGTGCTACACTAACAGTGAAGGAGGCGTTTACAATGGTAGATACTTATCGTAATATTTTAGTAGCAATTGATGGTTCTGAAAAGGCAGAAAAAGCATTTCTTGAGGCAATCACGATTGCCAAACGAAATCAAGCAACGTTGCACATCCTGTATGTCAATGAAGTAACAGGCAATTACTTTGGTGATTTTGCATTTGTTACAACAAGCCTTCAGGAAGAATTGGATGAGGTTGCGGAAAACCAGATGAAAGAACATCGAAACTTGGCAATTGAAAAAGGCCTGACAGATATCGAGACATATGTTCTTTACGGTTATCCAAAGACACTGATTGCTAATTTCCATGAATCGAAAGAACCAATCGATCTGATTGTCATGGGGGCGACAGGTCTGAATGCGGTAGAACGTGCACTAGTAGGTTCCACTACTTCCTATGTAGTCAACCACGCATCATGTAACGTCATGGTTGTAAAATAAATAAATTAAGGGAATAGAAAGCAAAAAAGCATAACGCTTCTTTTGCTTTCTGTTCCTTTTATTTTTTTGTAAAAAATTACTTTACCTGATGAAGTAATCATGCTATTCTAATTACAACGACAGATGGAGTAATATGGAGGAAAGAAAATGATTTCAAGTGATGGAATACGCGGATACAATGATGCGATTATTTTATCGATCCTTAACAAAAACGATTCTTATGGATATGAAATTTCTAAAACGATTCGTGAGAGGACAAATGATTCCTATGTGATCAAAGAGACAACACTTTACTCCGTTTTTGCCCGTTTAGAAAAGAATCAACTGATTGTTTCGTATCCTGGAGAAGTGACTCATGGAAAAAAGCGGACATATTATAAAATCACTGAAATAGGGCGTAATCTTTTAGAAGAAAAAAAGCAAGAGTGGCTGACGACGAAAGACGTAGTCGATCAATTTTTGGAGGGAAATTAAATGGATACAATCCGTAATTATTTAGACAGTCTTTTTATCGGAGTACCTCAAAGTACCGAGATAGATAAGCTAAAAACTGATTTGTTGGCAAATATGGAAGACCATTATCATGAATTGATGGGAGAAGGAAAAAATGAACAGGAGGCCATCGGTACAGTAATTTCGACATTTGGTTCAATCGATGAATTATTAGAAGAACTAGATGTCGAAAAAAAACATCAAGCTGACGAGACGAAAACAAACACAGCTTCTATTTATTTAAGCGAAGCAGAAAACTACTGGAAAGAATACAGAGCGGCAAGTCTCCAAGTGGCATCAGGTGTTCTATTCATTAGCTTATCTTTTGCAAGTATTTTTTTCTTTTGTTCAGCAGGATATGTGTTCATGGGTATTTCTTGTCTGATTTTCGGTATAGCATTAGCTGTCGGTTTTTTTATTGCTTCTGGTATGAAAATCACACGTTTAAATCACTTTTTGCACCATCGGAAAATACCTGAAAAAGTATTAGCAGAAGCAAAAGAAAAAGAAGAAGGGTATCAGCGAAGTTTTGGCTTCTCACTGATTGCAGGAATCGGATTATGTATTTTTTCACTTTTCCCACTTTTGGCTTCTTTAATGTGGTATATGGATGGTAGTATCGGTGCCTCTATATTTTTTGTTACGGTAGGAACGGGAGTCTTCTTGATCATTTATGGCAGTCTGGTCCGTCATTCTTATCGTCAATTCACTCAAAGTGCTTATTACTGGTGAATGTATTCAGATTTGTAAAAATATTCTATTTATCCGGCGTAGAAAAAAAGACTGTGACACGCTTTTGTCACAGTCTTTTTTATATATAATAATTTAAAAATTCATCATCTAAATCCGTAGAATTTTCTAGATTGCTTACCCATGTAAAATCGTTATAGACAGATTTCAGTTGACTTCTGCGCCATTGTACAGGGATAAAAAGACGCATGCTATCTTCATTGAATCCGACTAATAATTTCTTTCCGTCAGTAATGATGGGACGTTGTAACAAAGTAAAATGCGAGACGATCAGATCGACAAGCTCTGAGGTCGTACATTGGTCGATTTGATCTTTCAAATTTTTATAATCAATCGAGCGTTTAGCTAATAGATCGTCAAATCCGTTTTCTGTTAATGACAATAAATAAAATATCTCTTTCCTTGTTAAAGGCTGTTTAGGTGTGAAAATTCGTTCTCTGTAAGGCATTTGATGGTCTTTCAGCCAGTTTGCCATCAGATGGTAACTATGTGTGCGAGAAGAATAGATCGTAAGCATAAAAAAACTCCTTAAATAGTCCATTAATTTGTTAGATCTGTTGAGATAAATAATAGGTAAGGAGCTGTGCATAAGCTTTGATCAAAACAACCCAAACATCATTAGAAATAACTTTCTAAAGTCTTAAACTTGCGACGAGAAACAACTAGACTAATAGAAAAAATGTCTTAGCCATTTGGCTTCCTGTTTGTTTTTTTGCTTATGCTGCAGCTCCTCGGGAAAGGGTTCTAACAATTTGAAGAAGGTTGATGATTGATCTAGTTTAAATTGTGTGAAATTTGAAATCTGGTGTTTTTACTAGATAAATCACCTAACAACTATGATTATAACTTATAGAACCTATGTTTTGTATTCTGTTTTGTTATAGTTGTTATAAAGTTTTATTTTATTACAGAACATTTTTAATTAATAAAGAACAGTTAGAAGTTAAAATTGCTGATTCACATAGAGTTTATGACTTCTTGGAAATTCTTTTTCAATCAGTTTTTTCATCTGTTTATGAAATTCTTTTTTTTCAGTAAACATAAAGGTTTGGGTATCGTAACCTTCTTCATGTAGGAAATAGATTATTCCTTTTTCTGTGTTTTGCGTATAAGCTTTTATACTCCTGTCTTTTTTGAAAGAACAGATCGTATAGCCATCTATTTGGTCTGGTAGTCGTTTGATTTTCTTCAAAATGACTTTTTTATCCTCAAGTTTCATTTTTTTCACCTGACTTTATTTTTTTCATATGGAAATCATAGCGCCTTTGGTTATATGAAAACAAGAAGGATACTGAAATATATATAAATCAAATAGTGATTATTTATTATTAGAATAGCGAATACAAACAAATGACAACTATTTTCTGATTTATTACAAATGTTTTTTCAAATAAATTTGATTACCAAGAAAAGGTAGTGGTATATTTACTGAGGGATACTTTGAAAAACATATGATAGAAACAGTAACAGCATTATGAAAAATCTTTTTATAAAAATGGAGGAATCGATTTGATGGAAGATCAGTATGTACAAGCAATGACGATCGCAGGATCAGATAGCGATGGAAGCGCAGGGATGCAAGCAGATATGCATACATTCTTTACAAGAAATGTTTACGGTGTTTCTGTCATGACCGCATGTGTTGCAGGTAATTCTTACGGAATCGGAGCAAGTGTGACATTGCCAACAGATTTTATCGACAAAGAATTTGAACTGATTGCGAAGGACTTTCAAATACGTGCAGCTAAAACAGGTATGCTAGCAGATTCAAAGTTGATTGAGACAGTTGTAAAAAATTACCAAAAATATGATTTTGGACCATTAGTCGTGGATCCCGTAATCGTAACGAAACATGGAAATCTTTTACTAGAAGAATCTGCTTTGCAAAGCTTGAAAGAAAAGCTTGTCCCTTTGGCCGAAGTACTGACACCTAATTTTTATGAAGCAGAAAAGCTGACTGGACGGACATTAGCAGCTGAAGAAGATTTTGTGCAAGCAGCAAAAGAACTGCAAGATATGGGTGCAAAAAACGTTATGATCAAAGGACATCATGCTAAAGATGCGCAGCAAGAAACAGTCAATGACTACGTATTGCTCGAATCAGGAAAATCATTTTGGTTAAATGCACCATTTTATCCTACCGACCGGATCAACGGAACTGGCGATTCGCTATCTGCATGTATTGCAGCTGAGTTAGCGAAAGGAAAAACAGTTGAACAAGCGATCCGATTGGCAAAAGACTATGTAAACCGTGCAATTCGTGAAGAAATAAATGTAGGGCACAAATATGGACCCATCAATCATTGGGCAGCTGGTGAATTAGAGTAAAAGAAAGAAGTTGTGAGATCAGCGTCCTGTTCTGAGTATTAGAGAAACAAACGGAAAAATAGTTCTCATGTTTGTTGAATATTGTGACTTGTGACCGAGGAGTTGGCAGGAGAACACCGTTTGTTCGGAAGAAGGGACTGTGACAAGATTTTTGTCACAGTCCCTTTAATCTTAGTATATTTTTCTCTACTTGAATAAAAAAATTATAGGATTGGAGAAAATAATCGAGAAATTTGTTGCTTGAATAATAGCCAGTTAGACATTTCCTTGACTGTTTCAGTTGTCATGGATGAACAATGTGTCTCATCTTCTTTGAACTGAGTAGCAAGTTCTTCTAAAAACTCAGGATCGTAAATGACAGCACTTGTTTCAAAATTCAATCGGTAGCTACGAATATCTTGATTTGCTGAACCTACCATGCAGATTTCATCATCCATTATCAATGTTTTTGCATGGAGGAAGCCGTTCTCATAGACAAGGATTTGTACATTTTCCTTGATCAGCTGCCGAGCATAATATTGTGTTGCTCGATAAATAAAAGGATGATCCGGTTTGTTGGGAATCATGATTTTCACATCTACACCAGAGGCAGTTGCGATTTTTAAAGCAGCAATGACACTTTCATCAGGAACAAGGTAAGGTGTCTGTATCCAAACACGTTTTTTAGCAGAAGTAATCAATTTGATAAATGAAAGCTTGATTTGTTCCCTTTCGTTATTCGGTCCGCTTGAAACAAGCTGGATGGATGTATCAGCAAGCTTAGATTCATCTCGATCTGCTTTTTTAAAGAAATAATTCAAATGATAGCCGACCTTTTTTTCTTCAGGTACTGAGACGTTCCAGTCTGTTAAGAAGCGAAGCTGGAGCAAAGAAGAAGCGGCACCGAAAATCCGTATATGCGTATCGCGCCAATAGCCGAATTTTTTTGTTGTATTTACATATTGATTGGCAATATTGAAACCACCGGTATAACTAATCTTTCCATCGATCACAACGATTTTTCGGTGATCATGGTAATTCAATCGGAAACGAAGTAATGCCTTTTGTGAGGTAACAAATGTATGGACATGTCCACCATTTTTGATTAGACGATTGAAATCTTTTGCTTTTGTGCCATGAGAGCCAAATGCATCATATAATATTCGAACTTCCACGCCTTCTGCGGCTTTTTCTTCTAAAACATGTAAGACTTGCTGGCCGATATTATCTGTCACAAATGCGTAATATTCGATATGGATCGAATGTTTGGCTTTTTTTAGATCTTGAAGCAGTGAATCCAATTTCTCTTGTCCGTCTGTGAGAAGAGTGACAGAATTCATTCTTGTCAGCGGCATACGATTTAATGAAGAGAAGAAGTCAACAAATTGCTGTTTGTCTTTATCGCCCATGTCAGGATCGTAATGTTCAATGGTATCTCCTCTAAAAGACTGAAAGTTTTCTAATTCTTTCAAGTCACTTTGTCGGAGATAGAATTTTTTCTTATCCGTTAATCCACGTCCGAAAAATAAATATAATACAAAACCCACCCCAGGAAGGGCAAACAATACTAAGAGCCATGCCCAAATGGCTGCTACATCTCGGGGTTTGATCAAAATAGCCACCAAAGCAATAAGTGCATTTAATAGATAAAGGGCGGTTATAATACTAGATACCACAAAAATGTTCCTCCTTACGTACAATAACATTAGTATAGCATGATAGAAGAAAGAAGCCTACCAAGGTGAATATACTTTTCACTCCTTTCATGAAAATGTAGGTAAATCGGGCTAAAGTAGTTGCTTTTTGTAGGTTAATAAGGTAGGATATTAGTACAGTTGAATATCTCCTTAGGGGAGTAACCGGCAACGTTTGTTGCGATAATATCAACAGTAAGTTAACCAAATGGTTTTCTGGTATTGTATGAAATGGTGAGACCTAAGACAAATGCGTATTTGTCTTAGGTCTCTTTTTTTTCAGACAGGACTAGGGCCAAGATCAAAAAATGGGGGATGAAATTTGGAAAACAAGGAACAAGCACAACAAGCGGTCTATAAAGAAACGATCGACTCGTTGATGCAGCAAACGCAGAGCTCAACCGATGGATTGAGCACCACGCAAGCGAAGGAAAAATTAGAAAGAGATGGCTTGAACCAGCTAAAAGAAAAGCCGAAGAAGCCAACTTGGAAATTGTTCTTAGAAACTTTCAAAGATGCAATGGTTATCGTATTGCTGATTGTCGCACTGATTCAGATGGTCATGGGTGACTACATCGAATTCTTAGTTATTTTTGCAGTATTGATGTTGAATTCTATAATCAGTGTTGTCCAAACAAAAAAAGCAGAAGGTTCTTTAGAAGCGTTGAAAAACCTTTCAGCGCCCGATGCTCGAGTGATTCGTGATGGTAAGGAAAAAACGATTCCGGCAAACGAACTTGTGGTAGGAGATATCGTGTTGTTAGACGCAGGCGATTATGTACCTGCTGATGGACGTTTACTAGATGCGGGATCATTAAAAGTAGATGAAGGTATGCTGACAGGAGAGTCGACTTCTGCAGAAAAAGAAGTAACGGATATCACAAGTACGGTACCAATCGGAGATCGTACAAATATGGTATTCAGTGGAACGATCGTAACTTACGGACGCGGTAAATTCTTAGTGACTTCAACTGGGAATAATACGGAGATCGGACAAGTTGCTGGCCTTTTGGAATCAACAACTGAGCAAGTCACTCCGTTACAACGAGGTCTGGATAAATTCAGTAAAAAACTAAGTCTGGCTATTTTGGCATTGTCTTTATTGATTTTAGGTATCCAACTGTTTCGTATTTATCTTGGAGAAGGTACAGGAGATATGACTGCAGATATCGTCAGCGCAGTGATGTTTGCCGTAGCCGTAGCCGTAGCTGCTATTCCAGAAGCATTACAGTCTATCGTAACAATCGTGTTATCTTTGGGAACGAATAAAATGGCGAAACGTCATGCCATTATTCGGAAGCTTCCAGCAGTTGAAACACTTGGTTCGACAAGTATCATCTGTACAGATAAGACTGGTACATTGACACAAAACAAAATGACAGTTGTTGACTACTTTTTAGGTAATGGCGATACTGGGGATTTCACAAATGACCCTTCAAAATGGACAGCTGACGAACGTCGCTTGATCGAAATCAGTGTTTTAGCGAATGATGCATCGATCAGTGAAGACGGTACTAAATTGGGCGACCCTACGGAAGTAGCGTTTATCGACTTTAGTGAAAAATTAAACCAGCCTTATCAGGAAATCCGAAACAACTACCCAAGACAAGCAGAACTTCCTTTCGATTCTGATCGAAAATTAATGTCTACTGGACACACAATTGATAACAAAAATTACTTGTTTGTCAAAGGCGGACCAGATATCGTCTTCCAACGCAGTAAAAAAGTATTGCTAAATGGTGAAGTCGTTCCGATGACGGATGAATTGATGAAAAAATTCCAAGAGCAAAATGAAGCTTTTTCAACACGCGCATTACGTGTACTAGCTTTTGCTTACCGTCCACTTGATAATTTTGATTTATCATTTGAAGATGAAGACGATTTGATCCTTGTTGGTTTGCTTGCTATGATCGATCCTCCACGTGCTGAAGTGACTCAGGCGGTAACAGAAGCAAGAAGTGCAGGAATCAAAACAATCATGATTACTGGTGACCACAAAACAACAGCTGTTGCTATCGCAAAACAAATCGGGATTTTTGAAGAAGGAAACCTGGCTTTGACCGGGACGGAACTAGATGAATTGACAGAAGATCAACTAAACGAAGTTTTAGAAAAAGTCACTGTTTATGCACGTGTTTCACCTGAGAATAAAATTCGTATCGTTCGTGCTTGGCAAAATAAAGGTCATATCTCTGCTATGACAGGTGATGGTGTAAATGACGCACCAGCATTGAAACAAGCAGACATCGGAATTGCTATGGGAACGGGTACAGATGTGGCAAAAGATGCAGCAGCGATGGTATTGACGGATGATAACTTTGCTTCTATTGTCAGCGCAGTAGAAGTAGGACGTAATGTGTTTGATAATATCAAGAAAGCTATTTCTTATCTATTTGCAGGAAATTTAGGTGCGATCATTGCGATCATCTTTGCCTTAGTTGCTGACTGGTCCAATCCATTTACAGCATTACAACTGTTGTTCATCAATTTAGTCAATGATTCACTGCCAGCAATTGCATTAGGTACAGAAAAAGCTGAACCTGCTACGATGAACCGCCCGCCAAGAGATCCAAATTCAGGAATCTTTACGGACAAAACATTGATTTCTGTAACGTATCGTGGTGTGCTGATTGGGATTGCTGTTATCTTTGCTCAATGGCTTGGCATGCAGCATTCACCTGAATTCGGTGTAGCCATGTCATTTTCAACATTGATTTGGTGTCGGACATTGCAAACATTCCCAGCACGTTCAAACACACAAACAGCTATCCAAGCAGGGTTCTTCTCTAACAGAAGTGTCTTATTAGCTGTAGTTGTATGTAGCGCGCTTTACTGCTTAACAATGATCCCAGGACTGAAAGAAGTCTTCTCTATCCCATCAGCATTTGGATTGACAGAAGTCTTTACATGTATGGGAATCGCACTTGTGACAATTGTTTTGATGGAAATCACTAAATTGATCATTGTACGAGTACAAGGAAATAAATAAAACGAATCAACGAGGTTGTGAGCCTGCCGTTTAATTCTGAGTCACAAGGTGCAATTTCAACAAACAGCTTCTCATGTTTGTTGAATATTGTGACTTGTGACCGAAGAGTTGGCAGGAGAACACCGTTTAAGGAAGAAGTTGTAAAATCAGCATTTTGAGCTAATACTGAGGGTCATCTGATTGGACACTGTTTATTCGGAAAGAGGGACTTTGACACGACTTTGGTCACAGTCCCTTTTTTTATTTATGATAGACGGAAAGCCAATCATTTTATTATTCATCAAAAGAGATAGAATAGATAAAAGAGGAGAATGATTTATTCCGAAAAGTGAAAACATATAACAAAAAATTAGAGGAAATCAAATGAATGAAAAAGAATGGGATGAATTTGCTGAAGAATATTATGGAATCCAGCAAGAATCGCAAGTAACTATTGCTGAAGATGTAAAAAATTATCTGAAAACGGAGAAAGTCCTGCCTGCTGAAACAGCAGCAGACGTTGCTGGAGGATCTGGCAGATTTCTTTCCTTAGCAAAAGAAATTAATCGCTATGATTTGATCGATTTTTCTTCAGGAATGCTAGAAAATGCAAAAAAAGAAGCAGAAAAAAATGAGTTGCCAAATGTTTCCTTTATCAAACAGTCGTTAGAAGAATTTATCCAATCAAATGAGACATATGAAATGGTTTTTACAGCAGCAAATCCAGCATTGGTACATCTTATTCAATTAGAAAAATTGATGAAAAAGTCAAGCAAATGGTGCGTGATAATCAGAGTAGTGGAATCAATCGATGATGTTTTTTATCCTATCGAAAAGCAACTAGGAATGATAGAAGAAGATCCTAATACATCGCCAGTTGTAATGGATCAATTTGAAACATACTTAATTGATGAAGGATTCAAAGTGAAGAAAAAAGATTTTACTTATTTTACACAGGAATCAATTACTGAAGAATTGATGAAGCTATACTATGACGCGTACGCAAAAGATCCTGTTGTGACTAGGTACATTCGCAAACTATTCAGTGAAAAACGAGAAATCCTTAGTACGACTAAGCTGACCTATAGACTGCTCCTTTGGTCCGCAGATAAAAAAAGAACCTTTCACGACTCGTGAAGGGTTCTTTTTATGATTTTATTATATTTTGTAGTAACGAATATCATTTTCGATCTTTGTAATCGAAAAAGGTACATCTGAAGTATATTCTGCACATTCTCCGTGTTCAGGAAGCGTCTCACTGAAAATCGTTTCATATTCGTCAACAGTGATCCGTGTTCGAGAATCTAGCATCTCTTGATGAGATTGTGCGAAGAGATATTCTTGATAGTTTTCTTCCAGATAACCTGTAAAAAATTCACTTACTGCACCAGAACCGTAGCTGAATAGACCGATGCGATCTCCTGGCTGTAGTGATTTCGAATTTTCCAGTAGAGAAGTTAGCCCCAGGTATAATGAACCAGTGTAAAGATTACCGATTCGTCGGCTGTAACGGATGCTTTCTTCATAGCGAGCCATAAGACGTTCCTGATTTTCTTCGTCTGTTTGGTCTAATACGCTTTGCAATGCCTTTTTTCCCATCTTAGTATACGGAATATGGAAAGCAATCGCCTGATAATCTTCGAGTCCTCGACCCGACAATTCTTTATGTCGATTCCAAACTTTTTGGAATGATTCGATATACGTAGAATTAGATAAAGGACCATCAACAACAGGAAATTCGCTATAATCTGGACGCCAGAAATCATAGATATCTTCTGTCAGAAATACGCTGTCGTCTTCAATCGATAAAATACGCGGGTTTTGAGTGATCATCATCGCAACAGCACCGACACCTTGCGTCACTTCACCACCGCTTGCCAAGCCGTAACGAGCAATATCACTTGCTATGACTAGTACTTTTCGTTCTGGATGATTTTTGACATATTCTTTCGCCATGTGCAAAGCTGCGGTGCCACCGTAGCAAGCCTCTTTTACTTCAAAAGAACGAGCAAAAGATTGGATTTTCAGTAAATGGTGGATAATTACCGCACTCGCTTTTGAATGATCAATCCCGGATTCTGTTCCGACGATGACCATGTCGATTAGCTCACGGTCTTTTTCTGTTACGATTTTGCTGGCAGCATTTGCTCCTAGTGTAATGATGTCTTCATTTGCACGATTGACTGCCATTTGGTCTTGACCAATCCCTATATGGTATTTTGCAGGATCATCCCCACGGCTTTCTGCCAACTCTGTCATATCTAAATATAAATTAGGAATAAAAAAGGAAAGACGATCAATCCCTATTTTCATTTCAACACCTCTTTACTTATGATAAAAAACTTACTTTACTAAGGTATCATAAAAAGATTAAAAGAAATATAAAAAAGAGAATATTTAAGGATTGTTAAAATTTAATCTTAGAAAAAAATAACTGGAACAAGAGCTATTTGTTTTTACAGCAAAGAATGGTATATTTTTGTAGGAGGTGGCTTACTTGAAAGAAGTCGTAATGATAGATGCTGCAAGAACGCCAATAGGAAAGTATCGCGGAAGTTTAAGTTCATTTACTGCAGTTGAATTAGGCACACTTGTGACCAAAGAATTATTAAATAAAACAAAACTGAAAAAAGATAAAATAGATCAAGTAATATTTGGGAATGTCCTGCAGGCTGGTAATGGTCAAAATGTTGCTAGACAAATTGCTTTGAACAGCGGTATCCCAGTGGATGTCCCTGCAATGACAATCAATGAAGTTTGTGGATCTGGTATGAAAGCAGTGATTTTAGCACGCCAGCTGATCCAATTAGGTGAAGCAGAGCTTGTGGTAGCCGGCGGAACAGAGAGTATGTCACAAGCACCTATGCTGAAACCCTATCAGTCAGAAACAAATGAATATGGCGAACCAATTTCCAGTATGGTCAATGACGGATTGACTGACGCATTTTCAAATACACATATGGGATTAACCGCAGAGAATGTGGCAACTCAATTTTCTGTGAGCAGAGAAGAGCAGGATCGTTATGCCTTGGCATCCCAGTTGAAAGCAGCTCAAGCTGTTGAAGCTGGCGTATTTTCTGAGGAGATCATTCCGGTCAAGATTTCTGCTGAAGACGTGTTATCTGAGGATGAAGCAGTTCGTGGAAATAGTACATTGGAAAAATTGGGTACATTACGTACAGTATTCTCGGAAGAAGGAACAGTAACAGCAGGCAATGCTTCTCCATTGAATGACGGTGCCTCAGTGGTGATCCTTGCATCCAAAGAATACGCAGAGAATAATAATCTGCCTTATTTGGCAACCATCAAAGAAGTAGCAGAAGTTGGTATTGATCCAAGCATCATGGGAATCGCTCCAATCACAGCCATTCAAAAATTGACAGATAAAGCAGGAATAGCTTTACCAACGATCGATCTTTTTGAAATCAATGAAGCATTTGCGGCTTCATCTATTGTGGTCAATCGAGAACTACAGTTAGATGAAGAAAAGGTCAATATCTATGGAGGAGCAATCGCATTAGGACATCCAATTGGGGCAAGCGGTGCACGGATTTTGACCACGTTAGCTTACGGATTGCTTCGTGAGCAGAAGAGATACGGTGTTGCTTCATTATGTATTGGCGGAGGTTTAGGCTTGGCAGTCTTGTTAGAAGCGAATACGGAGCAAACACGTGAGGATTGGCAAAAAAAAAAGTTCTATCAGCTCACGCCATCTGAACGGCGCAGTCAATTAGTCGAAAAAGGTGTATTGACACAGGAAAATGCACTGATTTTTGAGGAACAAACACTTTCTGAAGAGCTCTCAGATCACATGATTGAAAACCAAGTGAGCGAAGTGGAGATCCCAATGGGCATTGCACAAAATTTCCAAATCAATGGCAAGAAAAAATGGATCCCGATGGCTACAGAAGAACCATCTGTTATTGCAGCTGCAAGCAATGGCGCAAAAATCTGTGGAGATATCTGTGCAGAAACACCTCAACGGTTGATGCGTGGACAAATCGTTCTATCAGGAAAATCGGAGTATCAAGCAGTGATCGATGCAGTGAATCATCGAAAAGAAGAACTGATTCTTTGTGCAAATGAAAGCTATCCTTCCATCGTGAAACGCGGGGGCGGTGTTCAAGATATCTCTACACGGGAATTTATGGGAAGTTTCCATGCCTACCTATCTATTGATTTTTTAGTGGATGTAAAAGATGCAATGGGTGCCAACATGATCAACTCGATTCTTGAGAGTGTAGCAGACAAATTACGGGGATGGTTCCCTGAGGAAGAGATTCTATTCAGTATTTTAAGTAATTTTGCTACAGAATCGTTGGCTTCTGCCTGTTGTGAAATTCCCTTTGAACGCTTAGGGAGAAGCAAAGAAATTGGTGAACAAATCGCTAAAAAAATCCAACAAGCAGGGGAGTATGCGAAGCTGGATCCTTATCGTGCAGCGACGCATAATAAAGGAATCATGAATGGTATAGAAGCTGTAGTAGCAGCTACAGGAAATGATACACGTGCGGTAAGTGCTTCGATCCATGCCTATGCGGCAAGAAACGGATTATACCAAGGATTAACAGACTGGCAGATTAAAGAAAATAAACTAGTTGGGAAGTTAACGGTACCTTTGGCTGTGGCCACAGTAGGCGGAGCTTCTAATATCTTGCCAAAAGCTAAAGTATCCTTAGCTATGCTAGATGTTGATTCAGCCAAGGAACTAGCACAAGTAATGGCTGCTGTAGGGTTAGCTCAAAATCTTGCTGCTTTGCGAGCATTAGTTACAGAAGGAATCCAAAAAGGACACATGGGGCTTCAAGCTCGTTCATTAGCGATCTCAATTGGGGCAGTTGGTGAGGAAATCGAGCAAGTTGCGCAAAAATTACGTGAAGCAGAAAAGATGAATCAGCAGACAGCTATACAACTATTGGAAAAAATCCGGGAAAAATAAAAGAACAATATCTTTAGAGGAATAAAGCAAGATTTGCAGTTATTTTAGTTACTGTAGATCTTGCTTTTTTCTCTATCAGAAAATATGTTTATTATTAGAATTTTTTATAGTTAAGGTTAGGCATCTTAAGAAATCAGGCAACTCCAAGATATCTTCAGGTAGAAGAGAAGTCGCCTAACATTGTAGGATCATAGGTGATTTGTTGGACAGGTCAAGCTGATATTTGAGCCTGATGTTAGAAGGAATTTCTTTTTACTTGCTGTAGAAATTATTATATGACTAAAAAGGCTGGGATTTTAAATCCCAGCCTTTTATGACAAATAGAATTTTTATCGATCAGTAATCGCTGTCGCTGCAAATTGTTCGATCAAAGGAATCAAAGTCAATTTGACTTTGTATTTCCGTTCGAGTGCTTTTTCGATAACGAACTCATTTTCAGTAGTCATAGAAATAGTTGCTAATTTACGAGGTTCATCAGCATTTTTTTCATTAATAACTACTTCATGTTCATTTTGTTCTGTGTAAAATTTAGGATACTCAGCAACGGCTTTTGAAAAATCAGCAAAACTTAAAGCGGCATTCGTATCAGTTGAGCGTGTATTTTCAGTTGTGTCCGCTTTTGGTTTTTCCGTTTTTTCTTCTGGCACACTGACTGTTTCTTCTGTAACTGGTGTCGCAACAGCTTGCGCAGTTGGTTCATCGTTTTTCAATCGTTGATCATTCCAGTAAGACACGATTTCAATAAGAAGATTGTCACGGAATCGTTCGAAAATCCCGTTTTCTCCTGAACGAATTCTCTTTAATACAGTATTGAAGTTGTCATCGATTGGCACGTTGATCCGTGTATCTTCATTTGTTTTCCCAGCTAATCCGATCGTTAAGATTTGACGGTTTTTGGGATCAAGCATGACTTGTAACGGCAAACCATAACGTCGCAAGCTCTCTTCTTCTAGAGAACGGAATAATTGTCCTCTTACACCATCCAATGAAGGACGGAATTGATTTAATAATTTTTGTTTCTGTTTTTTCTTCATATGTTCTCTCCTTCGCTCATACCCTTTCGATTATAAGAAAAAAACAGCCAAATGAAAAGGAGTAATGCAAAAAAACTTGCGTATACGCAAATTACAACAGAAAAATTTGCGTATTTTCCCGTTTTTTGAAAGAAAAATAAAAAATGGAACGGATTATGTATATATACATAATCCGTTCCATTCTTTCTATTTTTTCGGTATCAAGGCAAAAACAGGTAGTTCAGGTGAATAAATGACTTCATGTTCGTGCCAGGGTTTGACCATTAGCGAATGATCGAACCGTTTTTTCAGTTCTTCGATGATTTGATCATGTGTCCAGTTTCTTGCAGGAAAATGTTGGATTTTCTCTGCATCGATCAAAAAGACAAAATCGGAATGAAAAGTCTGGGTAACTTCTTCCGAGAGAGAATTCAAGCGTTCGATTGGATCCATAAAATCACCTTTCGACTTAAAATTGGGTAGTATCTGGGTCTTTTGCTTTGCCGACTACACCATCTAACTGATCGATTTGTTTCATTTCTTCTTCTGTTAATTCAAAATCAAATAATTCAGTATTTTCTTTGATTCTGCTTGGTGTCACTGACTTAGGAAGAGGAAGGAATTCGTGTTGCAGCGACCAACGCAAAGCAACTTGTGCAATCGTCTTGTCATGTGCTTCAGCGATTTGTTTCATTTCAGGCACATCGAAGATTTTACCAGTGCCTAATGGACTATATGCTTCGAGGATCATATCATGTTTTTTTGCATACTCAACTACAGTTGGCTGTAATTCGCCTGGTGCAAGGAAAACTTGATTGACCATCGGCATAATTTTTGCTGTTTTTGCTAGTGTATCTAGATGGTGGGGTAAGAAATTGCTCACACCGATTGCTTTGATTTTACCTGCTTCATACAGTTCTTCAAATGCTCGCCATGTATCTGCATTTGCTTGTTCCCAATTATCACGAAAAGCAACAGGGTTTGGCCAGTGGATCAAAAACAGATCTAAATAATCTGTTTGGAGCTTCTTCAATGATTCTTCAAAAGAAGACATCACAAGTTCATAGCTGTGGTTTGCATTCCATAATTTTGTTGTCAAGAATATCTCTTCTCTAGGAATTCCACTTTCCTTAATCGCTTGGCCGACACTTTCTTCATTCTTGTATCCTTGGGCAGTATCGATATGGCGATAACCTGCAGCCAGCGCTTCTTTAACAGAGGAAACAGCGACATCCCCATCAGGTGTTTGCCATGTGCCGAATCCTACTACCGGGATTTCGTAACCATTTGATAGACGATAAGTGCTTGTTAATGAATTCATACTTTCAGCTCCTTTTTTATTCGTTCAACTATAAGTGTAGCGCATTTTTCGAAAAAAAGAATCCATTTTGTTTCTACTCTTGAAATTTTTGTTTAAAAGAAAATGATTTTGATTCTGGTATTTTTGATTTTTTTTCCGTAAACTAAGACAGAAGGGAATGAGAAAATGGATATCTATTTAAAAAAAGCAATTCTGCATATTATTGACAGAGAAACTGGTTCTCCAGTCTTTTCACAAAAAGAGCTGGATCTGACAAAAGAATATATTCGTGATTTTCTTCAAAAGAAGATCCAAAAAATCTCTTCTGCTCAAACAAAAACTGGACAACTAGCAGAAGAAAGCATGATCGTTGAATCACTTAAAATCGCTCAAGAAAATTTTGTGGAAGCAAGTGAAGCAATCGTTCAGCGGTGGTTCGATATCTACCAAGAAAGTGAAGAAGCACCTAGTGCAGATGTATTTGTTGTTTTGTATGAATTAGATACAGTGATGTACTTATCTTTATTGAAAGTCAATTATCGTGAGGCTTACACTCACTTTGTTGAAGCAGACGAAGCAGGGATCGACAACCGCTTGATTTTGAATCGAGCAATTCTAGGGGCGAAAACACAAAAAGCAGATGAAGCATTCGCTGTGAATTTGACTGATTGGACCTACGAATTAATTGAAAAAAAATATGAGTTTTCTGGCAAAAAAGAGCTTTATTTTTCTGGAAGAGTGATCGAAAGTGTTCCTGCACCTTCTTTAGAAGAAAATGTAAAAGTGATCCAAAAAGTAGCCAAGCATCTTGGAAAAAAATTTGAGACAGAAGAATTTGATATCATGGCTGATTTGAAAGAAGCTGTCTATGATACGATAGAAGAAAAAGGTCGGTTGGATCATGAGATGATTGCGGAAAAAGTCTTCAAGGAAAACATCACGGCAAAAATGGCTTTTAAAGAAGAAGTACAAGAGCAAGGATTTGTCCCAGAAGCACCTCCTGTAAAAGAAGTACAAGAAATTTCTGAGAAAAAATTTGGAAAACAAAAATTCAAGCTATCAAACGGGATCGAACTGATCGTACCAGTAGATGTATATCGCAACCCAGATTTGATTGAATTTGTGAATAATCCGGATGGTACGATATCCGTGATGATCAAAAATGTGGATGAAGTATTGAATCGTTTATAAAAATGACTAGAATATTAGGTGTTCAAGTACCAGTGATCAGTTAAATGAATTGTGTCAAGAGAAGGATCGGAAAAGACGAATATAACAAAAAAAGAGCGTGAGACAAAAGTAAAGAACACTTTTGTCTCACGCTCTAAACACGTATAAACGGCGGAAGCAGAAGCAACTCCTTCTTATTTCTTGGAGTTAAACGCTTCTGTCCCAGCCTCTTTTTATCTAATAAAATTTTAAGACCATTTACTAATTATCGATTTTTTCTGCCGCATTTTTAGGCACTTCAGAAGCCTTTATTTCTTCCCAGCTTAATACACCTTTACGAGGATTGACTTTGAGTTTAAGATACGCATTCATCTTTAATGGATGTTCTCTTTCTTCGCGAAGCGTCACCTGTTTTTTTTCACCATCTTTATTATAAGCCGCTTGCTTGTAGGTATAAGTCGTGAATTTCTCTCCGCTATCTGCTTGGGTAGCTGACATTTCGCCATTCGTCGTGATTTTTGTATAATAAGCTTCGCCGCCGTAAAAATAATGATAAGCTGCAAAACTTCCGCCGAGAAATATGCCTAAAACGACAAGTACGCCAATTAATTTTTTCATGTACTTCACCTCTTTCCTTATTATTAACGAAATAGAAGATTTCGTCTATTGAAAGTTGTTGGCAACAGCTGAATTTTAAACTTTTCCTCATTTTGTTCTTATTGCTTCAAAAGAAAGTTAAGGACTATCTTGAAGTTTTTCTCAAAAAACACATTTTTTTATTTATAAAAGGTACTTTTTTCGCGTATAAGACAGACGAGTGCTCTTAGTTGACTTTGACCAATATTGACGTATAATAAGCTTAGTTCGAATCTTACAAAAAGTAAGTCGGACGTATTCTTTTTTTTTTAGTCAAAAAAAGACTATAATAAAAAGGTGAGAGCTGAAATTTTTCAGTGATCTATATTATTTAGGAGGTTTGTAAATTATGGCAAAAGAACATTATGACAGAAGTAAACCACACGTTAACATTGGTACGATTGGACACGTTGACCATGGGAAAACTACTTTAACTGCTGCGATCACTACAGTATTAGGCAAAAAAGGCCTAGCAAATCCTCAAGACTATGCTAGTATTGATGCAGCTCCAGAAGAACGTGAACGTGGGATTACGATCAATACCGCACACGTAGAATATGAAACAGAAAAACGCCACTACGCGCATATTGATGCACCAGGACACGCGGACTATGTGAAAAACATGATTACAGGGGCAGCACAAATGGATGGTGCAATCTTAGTTGTTTCTGCAACTGACGGTCCGATGCCTCAAACACGTGAACACATTTTATTGTCACGCCAAGTTGGTGTAAAATACCTGATTGTTTTCTTGAATAAAGTTGATTTAGTCGATGATGAAGAATTGATCGATTTGGTAGAAATGGAAGTTCGCGAGTTATTGAGCGAATATGGTTTCCCAGGCGATGACACTCCTGTGATCAAAGGTTCCGCATTAAAAGCATTGCAAGGCGATCCAGATGCTGAAGCTGCTATTATGGAATTGATGGATACAGTAGATGAATATATCCCAACACCAGAACGTGATACAGATAAACCATTACTATTGCCAGTAGAAGACGTCTTCTCAATTACAGGTCGAGGAACTGTTGCCTCAGGTCGTATTGATCGTGGTGCTGTTCGTGTCGGTGATGAGGTAGAGATCGTAGGGATCAAACCTGAAACACAAAAAGCAGTTGTAACCGGTGTAGAAATGTTCCGTAAAACGTTAGATTACGGGGAAGCTGGGGATAACGTAGGCGTGTTGTTACGGGGGATCCAACGTGACGATATCGAACGTGGACAAGTACTTGCTAAACCAGGTTCCATTACTCCACATACAAAATTCAAAGCAGAAGTGTACGTGTTGACAAAAGAAGAAGGTGGACGTCATACTCCATTCTTCAACAACTATCGTCCACAATTCTACTTCCGCACAACTGATGTTACAGGAACAATCACATTGCCAGAAGATACAGAAATGGTCATGCCTGGTGACAACGTGACGATTGATGTTGACTTGATCCATCCAATCGCTGTTGAAAACGGAACGACATTCTCAATTCGTGAAGGCGGACGGACAGTAGGTTCAGGTATCGTTACAGAGATCGAAGCATAAGAAACGCGACTCGAATATTTTGGTAATGAAAAATGTTTAAAATAAAAGAGCGGTCCAAACAGGATTTCTGTTTGGACCGCTCTTTGTTCTTCAATTGTATAAGAAAAGATTGTAGAAGCATGAACTTTCGTTTTACTTCAGTCTCTTTTATTCATCATGAGAGTGTTCATCTATCGGTATGCAGTTTTTAATACTTTCTTCGTATCCATTTTTTCAAACCACTTATTCTACCTTGTGTCTGCTCAACTGGCGCATTATCAATAATCAGCAAAGCAATCATAACATATGCAATCCAACTATCTCTAGAATATAGAGTATAACGTGAGACCCAGTTTGTAGCGTACTTGCTTTTATATTCTCTTAATCCATGGAAAGAATAAAAATGAGAACCAAACTCGTAAACCAAGTATGCAATCCTTTCCTGTAAAAAACTCTTTCTGGAAGTTCCGACATTTGAAAGAGGGGCCATCCCTAAATTGAACCATTGGATATGTTCTTCTTTCATATAGGCAAACAAATGCAAGAACAAGAAATCCATACTGCCAGAAGGTGCTTTTTTAGGATCATATCGCATCAGATCAATCGTTCCTACTTTATTGTTCGTGTAAGTAGGCATGATCGTTGCAAAAGCGACAATTTCTTCTTGGGTATTTTTGACAACTGCAATAGGCGCTCTTTGTAGATAATCTTCAGAGAAAAAGCCTAAAGAAAACCCTTTTTCCTTTCGTGAACCCAACCAATTATCAGAGATATTTTTGAAAGTACTCATTTGCTCAGTAGAAAATGGTGGTTGTAAGACATCAAATGTAAATCCTTCTCGTTCGATCCGATTCAAGACAGCACGAGTGCCCTTCATTTTTTTCCCTGAAGTTGTAAAACTATTCAGGTCTACATAAGCTTCTTCCCCCATCTTAATGAAATCGTAGCCGAATTCATGCAAAATCATAACAATCTCTTCGCTTGTTTCGTAGAAAACTGGTAAATAGCATAGTCGATCTGTTTCTTCGATAAAAGCTTCGATTGCTTCTGGAAAATCTTCTTTCTTACCAGAAGGATCACCCATTACAATACATTTATTATTGAAGCAAGCGAATTGGAGAAGAACAGTTGGTTCATCGTCTTTTTCATAGGCAAACATCCGCTTATCTTTTAAGAAGATCAATTGACTATCGGAGTTTCCCCCATAAGTTGTAAGGATCTTCAGGGCCTTTTCTTCATTAAAGGCTTCGCCAATCTGTTTCTTTTCTCCTTGAAGGAAATGAACAAATAGAACGATCATGAAACTAACAGCGATGATGGCCAACAATCCCGAAAACCAAATCTTTTCAGAAGGAAATAAGAAAAAGGAAATAAAATGGTGACGCCGATGAGGGAAATCCGGCAGATTGTATACTCCAATAACGATGTAAAGCAAGGACAGTGCACCAATAATGATTCCATCGATCGTACGCCACTCCCATGAATAGATCAATTGTTCCCGAAATAATTCGTTTTTAGAAGCAAGAATGATCAGAAGCAGAATAGACAAGAAAACCACCGGTGTGAAACTAAAATCACTTAATAAAACATAAAGTAAAGCTAGAACAATCAAGAAGATTGTAGGCAAATATGCTCGTTTCACACGTGCTGCGATCCCTCTGCCCATAATGATTAAAAGAAATCCCAATAGTATACTAGGAAATTGGATAATAAAATGAAATTTCAATGGGTTCAAACTATGAAGCCAGCGAAACTCTGTAAAAGCTTGCGGGATAGTGGCAGAAAGTACTAGCATGATTCCAGAAAAGTATAATAAGACAACCACGATTTTATGCGCAATTTCTGTTGCTAATTGTTTAGGGATACCAGAATAACGCTGATCAAAAGTGGAACCGATATTTTTGAAGAAAAAGACGATTCCAATCAAAAACGGAATGATGTAGTAGAACAGGCGATAGAGCAAGATCCACACAACGACTATTTCTCTTGGCACACCAATAGCGGACAACCCGATAATCATCATTACATCGAAACTCCCAATTTCTCCTGGAATCATAGACACGATTCCTATCACTGAAGCAGCAATGAATAACGGAATTGTTTGCCACAGATCAATCCGGATTTCCATTAAATAACCAACAGAAAGGAAACTAAACAGGACACCGGTCCATTCCAACAATGAAACTAGCAATAGCTGTCCTTGAGTTTTAAGTGAGGTACCACCAAGGAATCCTTTCTTTTTGAAAGTAGTAAATAAAAAGACGACAGGAAAATATAGACCGCCGCCGATCAACCATATCCAATATTGCTTCAAAAAAGGAGCAACTGGCGTGAAGACTACAAGTAAAAAAGAAAGCAGACTGTAAATAGAAAGTCCAGCCATCAAAAACAAGAAAACTTTCGATAATGCTTGGATCACGTTTCTGCTCTCTTTCTTTTGTCCATATAGTTCAGAGCGAAGCCCCACACTAACAAACCCGCCGAAACCGGCAATATTGTTGATCGTATTGATCAGCCAGCTTGTCTCAAACAGGTAACGAGGATTCTGCTTTTGTTCAAGCATCCGATTCAAAATAATATCATAACCAACCATAGGTAACACAGAGATAAGACCAATCAATAGCATTAGTCCGCTTTTCCAGACAGGTATAGTGGCAAACGTTTCTCCTAATTGCTGGATAGATAGAGTTTTACCGATGGACATCAATTCACCAACAATAATAACAATGACAGAAATCAAAAAGATTGTTTTGAACAGTCCTAGGTGGTTTTTCAGCCATTGTATGGTATTTTTTAACAAATAAATCACCTTCTATTCCTAATAGTTATGTTTCAGAAAGAAATTGAAGAACTTCTCGATTGAAGCGTTCAGGATCTTTTCTAGCTAATTCATGTCCTTGTTCTTTCACAAGCACAAAGGAAGCTTTTGGTATAGTTTTAGCTATATACAAAGAATGTTTTAGCTTGATTACATCTTTTTTTCCCACGATGATCAAAGTGGGAGAGTTGATTTTTTTTAAATCATTTTCTGTAAGCCCGATGTCATGCAGCAAAAGTTTGATAACTAAAAGATTTTTGCGAAGACTTGGGCGAAATAAAGAGAGTAACCATACCCATGCATAATGAATATTACTGATGACTCTGGCAGAAAAACGAACGCCTTTAACAAGCGTGTTTCCAGAATTTAAAATCAATCGATGAACTTTTTTAGGGAAGCTGCTGGCAAATACCAGTGCTAGATTTGCTCCATCACTAAATCCAAGAAAATCTGCCTGATCGATTTTTTCCAGCAACATGATCGTATTCAGATCCTCGGCCATTAACTGAAAATTCAACATAGATGCTTCGTTTGTCGAACGACCATGTCCTCGGCTATCTACTAGATACACGGTATAGTAGCGTTCGAGTACAGGGACCTGTTCTGAAAAAAAGCGGCCGCTGCCGTCATTGCCATGCAGTAAAAAGAGAGGGAAGCCTTGACCGCTCTTTTCATAGTAAATTTCGCTCCCATCTGGCATTTTTGCATATTTCTTTTCTTTTTTCACATAATCACCTACTGTGTAAAGTATAACGATTATATCAGTCATTGGGCAATTGTTTTTACTGAAAAACAACGATCATTTTCGTAAGATGACAAAAAATACAGGAAAATTCATTTTTTCTTAAGGCGTACACAGAAATCAAGGAAGAAATAGCCAAGAAGATAAAGAAATAGTAAGATAAAAAAAGATGTCAAAATAACTAGGTGATGAAATGAAGCGAAAACGATTATCTATTATCCGTATTCTTTTTTACATGATCATTCTGACGGTTATTGGTGCGGTATTGTTTTTAGGAGGAAGAACTTATCGTTCGGTAAAACGAGTGGAAAGCTATCAAATAGAAATAACAACAGCTGCAAAAAATTATCATATGGAAAACTACGAGAATTTGATCAAGGCGATAATATTGACCGAATCAAAAGGAAAAGGGACAGATCTTATGCAGAGCTCGGAAAGTCTGCATGGAGAAGCTGAGATCATTGATAATCCAGCTGACAGTATTGATCAAGGTGTCAAATATTTGGCGGAAATGATAGTAGAAGCAAAGAAACAAGGATGCGATTTATGGACAGCTGTCCAAGCATATAATTTTGGGAAAGATTATATTGCCTATGTAAAAAATCATGGCGGAGAAAACACAGTAGAATTAGCAGAAGCGTATTCTAAAGATGTGCTGAGCCCACTTTTAGGAAATGAGGAAGGGAAACAATACCGATATTGGCGGATCCAGTCCTTGCTTTACAATGGCGGCTATCTCTATCATAATGGAGGTAACATGTTTTATCCTGATATTGTCAAAATGAATGAAAAAATAATAGAGACCTATGAAAAAGTCTTTAAGTAAAATAGCAGGAAATGTTCAATCATGAATAAAATTAAATGAAAGAAGGAGTGCGCAAATAGTGGAAAAAAGGCAAAAAATGGAAAATCAAAAAGTGGGGTACACAACCAAAGACTGGATGTTACGGTTTGTGAAGGGAATGTTTATCGGTTCAGGATTTATCTTTCCAGGAGTCAGCGGTGGTGCATTAGCAGCTGTCTTTGGCATGTATGAGCGGCTGATTTCTTTTTTAGCCCACCTTACAAAAAATTTCAAAGAAAATGTTTTGTTTTTTCTGCCTGTTGGTCTAGGCGGAGTGACAGGCATCTTTCTACTTTCTTTTTTAGTCAGTTTTTTATTAGGTGCGTATGAAACAACGATATTATGGTTTTTTGTCGGATGTATCGCTGGAACTGTTCCTGCGTTATGGAAAGAAGCAGGGAAAAAAGGAAGAGATACTTCTGATGTGATCATCATGGTTGTTACTTTTGTTCTGGCTTATTTGTTTTTATTATACGGCGCTCAATTATTTGACGGGCAAGTCGATCAGAATTTTGGAACATGGCTGATTGCCGGCGGATTGATTGGTTTGGGTATGATCGTCCCAGGATTGAGCCCTTCTAATTTTTTGGTGTATATGGGATTGTATAAAGCGATGGCTGACGGATTTAAAGAAGTACGACTTGAAGTGATTGTGCCGATCGGAATTGGTGGGATTCTTTGTGTTCTTGGATTGTCAAAAATCATGGATTACATTTTCTCAAAGGCATATAGCAAGCTATTCCATTTCATTTTAGGTGTAGTTTTTGCTTCAACGATTATGATCATTCCTACCGATTACGCGGGATTGGGAGTTGCTGGGGTACTAGCTTGTCCTGTTCTTTTTATAGCCGGTACAGCACTAGGTTGGTGGATGAGCCGTTTGGAGGAACAATATAAGTAAAGATAGATTGATAATAAAAACAGCACACGGGTGATTCAAAAAAAAAGGTTGGCATCTTTTTTGTAAAATCATTCGTGTGTTTTTCTATAAATTTTATAAAAACAAGTTGTTTTTAATCTTGGAACACGCTAGACTTAAACACGTGATTATTTTTGAAAGTTGGCGGAAAATGGAGAAAAAGAAAATGAATGGACTTACACAGCAAGAGGTAGTTCAGAAAATGGCTTCTGGCCAGCAAAATGACTACCAGGAAGATGCATCAAAAAGTACAAAACAAATATTCAGCGATAATATATTGACGTTATTCAATTTTCTGAACTTTGGTATTGGGATTTGTCTGTTATTTGTAGGTGCGTATTCCAACATGGCGTATTTAGCAATTATTGTCGTCAATATCGTTATTGGAATTTATCAAGAAATACATGCAAGAAATCTTGTACGGAAATTATCGATTGTTTCCCAATCAGAAGTACTAGTAATCCGGGACGGTAAAGAACAATCGATTTCTACTAAAGAGCTGGTATTAGGAGATTTGGTAAAAATCGGAGCAGGAGAACAGATACCAGCCGATTTACAGGTTATATCTGGACGGGCAGAAGCAAATGAAGCTCTTTTGACAGGCGAATCTGATTTGATTGTCAAAGAAACTGGAGCTGAATTGCTTTCTGGAAGCTTTTTGACAAGCGGTTCTGTCATGGCTGAAGTTATCCGAGTAGGTGCAGATAATTATGCTGTCCGCTTGACTAGCGAGGCAAAGACTCACAAAGCTATTCATTCTGAACTTGTAGATTCGATTCGCAAAGTATCCAAATTCACTAGTTTCGTGATTATTCCTTTGGGGATCATACTATTTTTGGAAGCACTGTTCATCCGCGATGCTTCTATCAAAATTTCTGTTATTGCATCTGCAGCAGCTTTGTTAGGCATGCTTCCAAAGGGTTTGGTATTGCTAATAAGTATTGCATTAACGACAGGGGTAACCAAACTGGCAAAAAAACGAATCCTTGTTCAAGACATGTATTCAATTGAAACGCTGGCCCATGTCGATACATTATGCTTGGATAAAACAGGGACCATTACTGAAGGAAAAATGAGTATCCAGCGGGTAGAAGCACTACATCCGCTGTACGAGAAAGCCATCCCAGAAATTATGGGGACGTATCTGGCAGAAAGCAGTGATAACAACATCACTATGCGGGCTATGAGAGATTATTTTGAGCTTTCTAATCGGTATGATGTGACAAACAAAGTCGCATTTTCTTCTGATCGCAAATGGGGCGCGATGGAATTTCCAGAACTGGGAGTCGTGTACGTAGGAGCGCCTGAACGTTTGGTGGAAGAAGATCGGCTTCCGGACAGTCTAAAAACAGCCCAAGCGTATGGCTATCGCGTACTTATGTTGGGGATCGCTCCAAATCAGCAATTGAACGAAGAAAAACCAGCATTTGTTGAGCCGGTTGCTCTGTTTGAAATCGATGATCCAATCCGAAAAAACGCTCAAGAAACACTAGCTTATCTTCATGAGGAAGGTGTGGATCTGAAAGTGATTTCTGGAGACAATCCTTTTACTGTCTCCAATATCGCTAGACGTGCAGGATTACCGAATTATGATGCGTATGTCGATCTTTCTCAAATTACTGAAGAAATGGAAGTGCGAGAAGCTGCTCATCGCTATACGGTTTTTGGACGAGTGAGTCCTCAGCAAAAGAAATTGCTGGTAAATGAATTGAAAGAAAGCGGCAGAACGGTTGCAATGACAGGCGACGGTGTGAATGATGTTTTGGCGTTAAGAGAAGCAGATTGCAGCATTGCTATGGCAGAAGGTGATGGAGCAACACGTCAGATTGCGAATCTGGTATTGTTGGACTCTGATTTTACTACATTGCCAGAAGTCCTGTTTGAAGGACGCCGAGTGGTCAACAATGTGACGAAAGTTTCAGGCATCTTTTTTATCAAAACGATTTATTCATTTATTTTATCGATTATATGTGCCGTTACAGCAATTGGATTTCCGTTTATCCCTATCCAAATCACGCTGATTGATTTAGCGATTGAAGGGTATCCTTCCTTCTTTTTATCTTTTGAACAAGATAAAAGAAAAATCACTTACCGTTATTTGCCTACAGCACTTATTAATGCTTTACCAAATGCCTTGCTTGTAGTAGTGAATATCATTGCGGTGTATCTACTTGGAAAAACATTCGCATGGGGAAATGCTGAAACTACTACTTTGATGTATTACTTGCTGATTGGGATCAGTTGCATGGCAGTTGTAAAAGCTTGTTATCCCTTCAACCCATTGCGCATCTTCCTAGCAGTAACGACGATCGTAGGGATATATGTAGCTGCAATGCTGTTCCATGGAATTTTGGAAGTAAACTTAGGGTTGGGAGAGAGCGTAGGATACTTCTTTGTATTCATGCTCGTAAATATTGTTCTTCGAGTATTGTACTGGAAGGCTGATATTCAAAATCAGTTACTGAAAAGAGTAGCAAATTGATGCTTAATGAGATAGAAATGTGTTATACTTGAAAAAGCAATGAAATATGATACAATCAAACATGTATAATTGTGTCCTTTAAAATCGCACTGATTTCAGTTAGTGCGATTTTTTACCGGTTATTCTCCTGAAATATCTTCTGTTAAACCCAAAAGATATCAATAGAGCAGGGGGTGAAAAAATGGCTCAACGGATTCCTCGAGAGGTTATCGAAACAGTACGCAGTCAAACGAATATCGTTGAGGTGATTGGACAATATGTCCAGTTGAAAAAGTCTGGTAAAAATTACTTGGGGCTGTGTCCTTTTCATGAAGAACGTACACCGTCTTTTTCTGTTGCAGAAGACAAGCAGATTTTTCATTGCTTTGGTTGTGGTAAGGGCGGAAACGTGTTTACTTTTCTTCAAGAACTAGAAGGTCTAAGTTTTCCAGAAGCAGTGGTAAAAGTGGCAGACTTCGAACAGATACCGTTAGAAGATCAATGGCGTCAGCGTACTATAGCTGTCCAAAATCCTGAATCTGCTACGGGGAAACTGATTGCTGCTCATGAAAAAGCAGCGGAAATCTATCATCACATGCTATTGCATACAAAAGCTGGACAGCCAGCTTTAGAATATTTGCAAAGTCGTGGGTTGTCTTTAGAATTAATTGAAGAATTCAACATAGGTTTTGCACCTAATGAGCGTTCTTTTCTTCAGCAAGTATTCAAGAATGAATCAATTTCAAATGAATTGTTAGAACGCTCTGGATTGTTTGTCACGCATGATGATGGCCGTATGTCTGATCGTTTTTATCAAAGAGTGATGTTTCCACTTCGTAATTCTCAAGGCCAGACGATCGGTTTTTCAGGACGCTGGCTTGCACCTGAAAAAGGGCAGGAAAAAGATCAGCCCAAATACTTGAATAGTCCAGAAACAGAACTGTTCAATAAAAGACAAGTTTTATTTAATCTTGATAAAGCAAGAAGCGATATCCGGAAAAACGGAGAAATTTTGTTGTTCGAAGGGTTTATGGATGTGATTGCTGCATGGCAGGCTGGTATCAAAACTGGATTAGCTTCTATGGGGACAAGTCTAACAGCTCAACAGATCCAACAAATGGAAAAGCTGACGAAAGAATTGGTCTTTTGCTATGACGGAGACAACGCAGGTTTTGAAGCAACCAATCGAGGCATTGAATTGCTTCGGCAAAACAGTCGCTTAGCACTTTCTGTCGTAGTCGTTCCAGAAAAACTCGACCCGGATGAATATCTGCGTAAGTATGGAGAAGCATCTTTCCAAGAATTAGTGGCTCATGGGCGCGAAACAGTCTTTACTTTTAAATCACGTTATTTAAAACAAGGAAAAAATTTAGATAATGAAAAAGACATGATCGAATACCTCGAAGAATTACTAGTTGAACTTAGTCGAGTTGTTTCACCAATCGAACAAGATATGTATCTATCTCAACTGTCAACAGAGTTTCAGATCGGCAGAGAGACGATACAAAAACAACTGCGCGATCTTCGAAGGACAAATCAGCAAAATCGTCAAGAACCTCAGGAAAGTCAACACACTCAGGTTACGAGACAAGAAACTGCACGAAAAAAGAGACCATTGACGCAAGTAGAAAAGGCAGAGCAGATTCTATTATATCGTGCATTTAAAGAAGTTTCTGTCCGTAATACTTTAAAAGAACGAGAATTTCAGTTTATTCATGATGCATATGCAGAAGTTTATTTTTTATTCGATGCATATGTCTCACAACATTATGAATTCAACCTTGCAGAGTTTTTAGACTTTTTGCAAGATGAAAATTTAAGGCGGTTGGTGGTGGAGATCGAATATTTACCGGTGGCAGAAGAAAGTTCGCCACGAGAAATCCAAGACTTGCTAGATGTGATCAGCAAATCTGGCTTAGCTGATGAAATAACATTAAAAAAACAAATGCAGCAAGAAGCCAGACGTACTGGAAACAAACAGCTTGAGCTTGAATTGACGATTGAAATCATCAATTTAACGAAACAGTTAAAACAAGCCAAATAGCTACTCAAGGGGGGCCTTCTTTTATGGCAAATGGAACAGATAAAAAAACGTATGAAGCAGCAGTAGCAGCTTTCATCAAAGAAAACAAACCCAAACGACAAGTTGTATATGATGATTTATCCAATCAGCTTGCTACACCATTCACTTTGAATGCAGATGAAATGGACAAATTGATCCAAAAGATTGAAGACGCAGGTATCAGTGTGGTGGATGAAAATGGTGATCCATCAATTCACAGCTTGAAGAGTGCTGAGAAAAAAGCTGAACAAGCAAAAACAGAAGATCTATCTGCGCCAACCGGTGTAAAAATCAATGACCCGGTTCGTATGTATCTGAAAGAAATTGGCCGTGTCTCCCTTTTAACTGCGGAAGAAGAAGTAGCGTTAGCATTGAAAATCGAAGAAGGCGACCAAGAAGCGAAAC
>OKCW01000017.1_pt1 | contig 102704 bp, 80 predicted proteins | sample 1612251 | NCBI WGS metagenome assembly OKCW01 (sample SAMN04436787, study PRJEB24849) | human gut metagenome | biome: human gut; feature: NICU; material: stool | host: Homo sapiens | place: USA: Saint Louis, MO | collected 2011-05-09 | reverse complement strand
AACTGCACCGCTTCACGAACTTCAACCGCGTTACCTGCACTGGAGGCCAGTACCTGATTCATATCGGTGAGCAGCGCGGTGGTGCGCACGCCAGCGCCGTTAGCCACGCCAACAATCGCTTCGGCAAGGGCTTCAGAGAGTTCGTAGGTCGGCATAAACGCGCCGCTACCCACTTTCACGTCCATCACCAGCGCGTCCAGACCTTCCGCCAGTTTCTTCGCCAGAATAGAGGCGGTGATCAGCGGGATTGAATCCACGGTTGCGGTAATATCGCGGGTCGCGTAGAAACGTTTATCCGCCGGAGCCAGTGAGCTGGTCTGGCCGATAATCGCCACGCCGACGTCTTTAATAATTTCGCGGAAACGGTTGTCATCCGGGAAAATGTCGAAACCAGGGATGGATTCCAGTTTGTCGAGCGTACCGCCAGTATGACCGAGGCCGCGACCGGAGATCATCGGAATATAGCCGCCACAGGCAGCGACCATCGGCCCCAACATCAGCGAAGTCACATCGCCGACACCGCCGGTCGAGTGTTTATCAACAATCGGGCCATTCAGATGCAGGCTTTTCCAGTCGAGAACGGTTCCTGAATCTCGCATCGCCATGGTCAGCGAGACACGCTCAGGCATTGTCATATCGTGGAAGAAAATGGTCATCGCGAGGGCGGCAATCTGCCCTTCGGAGATAGTGTTGTCGCGAATGCCGTTGATAAAGAAACGAATTTCTTCATCACTCAGCGCATGACCATCACGTTTTTTACGAATAATTTCTTGTGCGAGAAACAAGGTAACCTCCCGTGGAAAAGAGACGAGGTAATCGGGGAACCGGATGAGCATCGCTGCATCATCCGGCAAATCAAGCCTTAGTAGCTGCTGGCGCTCTTACCGTCGCCGTGGCCCAGAGCTTTCAGCAGGCTTGCCAGCAAGCTGGAAGCACCAAAGCGGTAGTGACGCGCATCAGCCCAGTCAGCACCGAACAGTTCATCTGCAATGGCGAGATATTTCTGCGCATCTTCCGCAGTACGCACGCCGCCTGCCGGTTTGAAACCAACGGTTTTTTCTACGCCCATATCGCGGATCACTTCCATCATGATGCGCGCGCTTTCCGGCGTCGCATTCACAGCCACTTTACCGGTAGAGGTTTTGATGAAGTCAGCACCCGCTTTGATGGAGATTTCAGACGCTTTACGGATCAGCGCTTCGTCTTTCAGTTCGCCGGTTTCAATAATCACTTTCAGCAGTACGTTCGCCGCAGCGCAAGCCTCTTTACAGGCTTTCACCAGGTCAAAACCAACCTGCTCGTTACCCGCCATCAGCGCGCGGTACGGGAACACCACGTCAACTTCATCGGCACCGTAGGCGATTGCCGCACGGGTTTCTGCCAGCGCGATTTCGATGTCGTCGTTACCGTGTGGGAAGTTAGTTACCGTAGCGATACGGATTTCCGGGGTGCCCTGCTCTTTCAGAGTTTTGCGAGCAATCGGGATAAAGCGAGGATAGATACAGATAGCGGCGGTATTGCCGACCGGAGTTTTGGCCTGATGACACAGTGCGATCACTTTCTCATCGGTGTCGTCGTCATTCAGGGTGGTCAGGTCCATCAATTTCAGTGCACGCAGGCTGCTTGCTTTCAGATCAGTCATTTCATTCTCCTGGCTTGTCGCCAATAAAATTCACCTTGCGAGTTTGTTAGTATTCTAACATCTACTCCGCAACACACTTCGATGTACATCACAATTAAGGAAATCTACTTACAAGTTTGCATCACTGTAATGCGATCTGGTTCAAATAATTCACTTTCAAATGAATGCGTCAGTGGTGGCAAACGCATCAGGATCAAAGTGAACATCACGAAACTTCTTACAATGGCGCATCACCTTCGGCATAAAAGGAAAAGAAGATGCCCACTTCTCATGAAAATGCACTGCAACAACGTTGCCAGCAAATTGTCACCAGCCCGGTACTTAGCCCGGAGCAGAAGCGCCATTTTCTGGCACTGGAAGCAGAAAACAATCTGCCTTACCCACAGCTGTCTGCCGAAGCCCGCCGCGCGCTGGATGAGGGGGTAATCTGCGATATGTTTGAAGGTCATGCGCCGTACAAACCGCGCTATGTCTTACCCGATTACGCTCGTTTTCTGGCGCACGGTTCCGAATGGCTGGAGCTGGAAGGCGCGAAAGACCTTGATGACGCACTCTCTCTGCTGACCATTCTTTACCACCATGTACCGTCGGTCACATCGATGCCGGTCTACCTGGGGCAACTGGATGCGTTGTTGCAACCGTATGTTAGAATTCTAACACAAGACGAGATCGATATTCGAATAAAACGTTTCTGGCGTTACCTCGACAGAACCCTGCCAGACGCCTTTATGCATGCCAATATCGGTCCGTCTGATTCGCCCATTACCCGTGCAATATTACGTGCAGACGCAGAGCTGAAGCAGGTTTCACCGAACCTGACCTTTATCTACGATCCTGATATCACCCCTGATGACCTGCTGCTGGAAGTGGCGAAAAACGTCTGTGAATGTAGCAAACCGCACATCGCCAACGGTCCGGTGCATGATAAAATTTTCACAAAAGGGGGCTACGGGATTGTGAGCTGTTACAACTCACTGCCGCTGGCGGGTGGTGGCAGCACGCTGGTACGCCTTAACCTGAAAGCCATTGCCGAGCGCAGCGAATCGCTGGATGACTTCTTTACGCGCACTCTACCGCACTACTGCCAACAGCAGATCGCCATCATCGATGCGCGGTGTGAATTCCTCTATCAACAATCACACTTCTTTGAGAATAGCTTCCTGGTGAAAGAAGGGTTGATTGATCCTGAACGTTTTGTGCCGATGTTTGGCATGTATGGGCTGGCGGAAGCGGTTAACTTGCTGTGTGAAAAAGAAGGGATTGCCGCACGCTACGGTAAAGAGGCCGCCGCAAATGAAGTGGGTTATCGCATTAGCGCGCAACTGGCGGAGTTTGTCGCCAATACCCCCGTGAAATATGGCTGGCAAAAACGCGCCATGTTACACGCACAGTCGGGGATCAGTTCCGATATCGGCACCACGCCGGGCGCGCGTTTGCCATATGGTGATGAGCCAGATCCGATTACCCATCTGCAAACTGTCGCCCCGCATCATGCTTATTATTATTCCGGCATCAGCGACATTCTGACGCTCGATGAAACCATCAAACGTAATCCGCAGGCGCTGGTACAGCTTTGCCTCGGTGCCTTTAAAGCCGGAATGCGTGAATTTACCGCCAATGTCAGCGGTAACGATCTGGTTCGCGTTACCGGTTATATGGTGCGTTTGTCGGATTTAGAAAAATATCGCGCCGAAGGTTCACGCACCAACACCACCTGGCTGGGAGAAGAAGCCGCACGCAACACTCGTATTCTGGAACGCCAGCCGCGCGTGATAAGCCATGAACAGCAGATGCGCTTTAGTCAGTAAGATTATCCCCTTCTCCTGCGTTGACGGGCCAGGCAGTCGTCTGGCTCTGTTTTTGCAGGGCTGCAATCTGCGCTGCAAAAACTGTCACAATCCGTGGACGATGGGGCGCTGTAATGATTGCGGAGAGTGCGTGCCGCAGTGTCCGCATCAGGCGTTGCAGATTGTCGACGGCAAAGTGGCGTGGAGCGCGGCAGTCTGCGAGCAATGTGATACCTGCCTGAAGATGTGTCCGCAACATGCCACGCCAATGGCGCAATCCATGAGCGTGGATGAGGTGCTTAACCATGTCCGCAAAGCGGTTCTGTTTATTGAAGGGATAACGGTAAGCGGCGGCGAAGCCACGACCCAGTTGCCGTTTGTGGTGGCGCTGTTTACTGCCATCAAAAACGATCCGCAACTGTGCCATCTCACCTGCCTCGTGGACAGTAACGGCATGTTGAGCGAAACCGGCTGGGAAAAATTGCTCCCGGCGTGTGACGGCGCAATGCTCGATCTCAAAGCGTGGGGGAGCGAATGTCATCAACAATTAACCGGACGCGATAATCAGCAGATCAAGCGCAGCATCTGTTTGCTGGCAGAGCGCGGTAAGCTGGCGGAACTGCGTTTGCTGGTAATCCCTGGCCAGGTGGATTATTTGCAACACATCGAAGAACTGGCGGCGTTAATCAAGGGACTTGGTGATGTTCCGGTACGCCTGAACGCGTTTCATGCCCACGGCGTGTATGGCGAGGCGCAAAGCTGGCCGAGCGCCACGCCGGAAGACGTTGAGAGGTTGGCTGATTCATTACGGGAGCGCGGAGTGAGCAGGTTGATATTTCCGGCGCTGTATCTTTGATATGCCGGATGCGGCGTAAACGCCTTATCCGGCCTACGGTTCGGCGCAGGCCTGTAGGCCTGATAAGACGCGTCAAGCGTCGCATCAGGCATTGTGCGCCAGCTGCCGGATGCGGCGTGAACGCCTTATCCGGCCTACGGTTCGGCACAGACTTGTAGGCATGATAAGACGCGTCAGCGTCGCATCAGGCATTGTGCGCCAGCTGCCGGATGCGGCGTAAACGCCTTGTCCGGCCTACGGCACGTTAAACAACGTATAGGTGTTATTAAGCAACGCTTGCGCAATCTCATCCGCCGGTTCCCGGCGTAACTCGCAAAGCACGTCAAACACCCGCGCGGCCTGTTCCGGGCGGTTTGCCTGCCCCTGAAAACCATTGAGCGGCATATCTGGTGCGTCGGTTTCCAGCAACAACGATGCCAGCGGTAATTTTGCGATGACATCGCGGGTTTTACTGGCGCGTGGATAGGTAATAGTCCCGCCTACGCCAATTTTGTAGCCCAGTTGCACAAACCGTTCGGCCTGTTGCAGGCTGCCGGAAAAACCATGAACCACGCCAGTGCACGGTAAATCGTGGCGTTTAAGATGCATCGCCAGTTTGTCGTGCGTGCGTCGTGAATGCAGGATCACCGGCAGATCGTAGCGTTTCGCTAGTTTCAGTTGTTCGTCGAGTAACCACTGCTGCCTCTCAAATTGCGGATCGTCGCCAAAGAGATCCAGACCGATCTCCCCCACCGCCACCACCTTCGCCGGATGCCTTTCCAGCGCCTGCTGTAGCTGATCAAGAGACACATCGCTATGTTTTTCCAACATACCAGGATGCAAGCCCAATGCGGCATACAGCGGTTGATATTTTTCCGCTAACGCCTGCACGCGGGCAAAATTTTCCGCCTCTGTCGCCGGAACAATGATCTTGCCTACGCCCGCTTGTGCCGCACGTTGCAGGCTGGCCTCTTCATCGCCACTAAACGGCGGGAAATCAAAATGGCAGTGGGTGTCGATAAAACGGCAAATCAAGCCAGATCCTCATTGTTAAATGTCGGGTCGTTCGCCTGCGGAGCGTCGCTCACTTCGGCAACCAGCGTATCGTTGGCGACTGGCGCTGGCGGAATAACGATCGACTCCGGCGTCACCACCGGCACCAGATGGCGGCTCAGCGGCGCTTTTTCAGTCAATAATTTACCGACCGTTGCCAGAAAATAACGCCCACATAAACGCCCAAGTTTATAGTCTTCACGCAGCGCCGGAATCCGACTGCCGAGCGCAATACTATGCAATGGCTTCGGCGGATAAATTTCGAATATCCGCAGCTGGCCTGGTGGTTTCTCAATAAATTGCTGAATCTCACGATAGCTTGTTTCATGATGCTGCACCAGATTGACCAGCGGCTGCAGGCTACTGTCACCCAGCCAGCGTTCCATGCGTTTGAACCACTGTGGCGTGTAGTACATTTGTGACGGCACAGTGCGGATGACGACCAACGTTTTTGCTCCCTGCCTTGCCGCCTCTTTAACCGGGATCGCATCACTGATCCCACCATCCAGGTAGTTAATACCTTCCAGCGACACTCCGCTACGATAAAAGCCAGGTATCGCACTGGAGGCGCGAATCACATCCAGCCAGTTTTGTTTAGTTGGCAAAAAGTAATTCGGCGCATAGTCATCCTGACGACAGGCGCACATATAAAACGATTTGCCGCTGTCAAATAACCGCGCTGCGGTATCCATTTGCAACGGCATCTGGCTTGCGGTGGCCTCCACCAGCCAGTCGAGATCGATAAGATTTCCTCCACGGACAAAGCGCAATGGATCGAAAAATTCGCGTTTTGTGGTGTAACGCATGATGACTTTGCGCGCGTAACCGGGCTGATTGCAGATATACGCCGAGAGGTTCTGCGCCCCGGCAGATGTGCCGAGATAAAGATCGAAAGGATTAAACTGCGCGCGCATAAACTCATCCAGCACGCCAGCCGTGAAAATTCCACGTTGTCCGCCGCCTTCGCACACCAGAGCAATCCGTCCAGGCTGGAACGGCCTTAGCGACAACGGCGCAATATTACCAAGCGTTACAGGTATTCGCTGCCCCACCTCTGCCTTCCTGTTTTTGTTGTGAAAGAATGACAAAGTAACGCAATTTATTATTCGCTAAAACCGCAAAAGCCAGTCCGCTGGACTGGCTTTGGATAAAATTTTCTTAATGGTCTGAAATCTAGGGGCGTTTTCGGCCCATGAACAAACTCACCAGGAACAGAATAATCCCGACGACAAAGACAATTTTAGCTGCGCCTGCAGCAGTACCGGCCAGACCACCAAACCCAAGTGCGGCGGCGATTAACGCGATAACCAGAAATATGATGCCCCAACGAAACATAAGCGTCTCCTTTACCATAGTTAATGTCACCGCTTGATATGAGCGTGAAAATCACTCAATGCGATATTTTTAGTGTGGTGCACATCGCGCCTCCCGACAAAGTTCGGGAGGTCGAATTACGACGAATTACTTAGTTTTCAGATCATTTTTAACGCTTTTCACACCATCTACCGCTTTGGCGATACTTTCAGCACGGTCGCTCTGTGCCTGAGAATCTACGGTACCGGAGAGCTGGACCACGCCATCGGTGGTTTCAACTTTCACATGACGGGAAGGGACGATATCGTCCGCCAGCAGTTTGGCTTTGATTTCACTGGTGGTGGCGGTGTCACCCGCATAGCCTTTCACAGAGCTTTCTTTAGCGTCGCGAACGTGCAGTTTGTCGCTGACAGAGGTCACGCCCTCAACACCTTTCGCCACTTTCACCGCCTCTTCGGCCTGAGCCTGGCTTTCAACGAAACCGCTCAGGGTCACGACTTTTTGATCGGTTTTGACAGAGATATCGGTGCTCTTGATGTTGTCATGATCCACCAGGGCCGCCTTCACTTTCGCGGTGATGGCACTGTCATCCATGAAATTACCGACTTTATTCATAGAGCTATCGACTTTTTGCCCTGCGCTTTCATTGGTAGTCTGCGCGTTGTTTTCTGCGTAGGCAGAGCCGGTCGCGACGGCAGAAGTCAACATTACAGCCAGCAGAGTTTTCGAAATCTTCAGTCTTGTCATAGTCATCGATTTATTCCTGTATGTTTGCTCGTAATTTGAGCCTGGCAACACGAGGTTGCATTGCTGAATAGGGAGAGACTTCACCCTCTACAGAAGTCAATGGTCGCCATCACAAAAGCGATGGGTGATGAATAACGACCATTACAGCCTCTGAATCAGTTATTAATATCGGTAGAATGACAATCGACGGCTTTAGATACTGATATCTACGCATTGAACGGTATTTAACGCCGTCAGAAATGTCATTACTTTGTTAAATATAGATCACAATTTTGAAACCGCTCGGGATATCAGCTAAAACATAAGCAAAAGTGAATGTTTTAAGAACATTCCGTAAGCGGCTAATAAGGAAGGGAAATTGACAGGGCGCAGCGGCTACCGCGCCCTGGAGGCTAGAATTAATGCTCGCGGGTCTGGTGGAACTGAACGTCCGGATAACGTTCCTGCGCCAGGCGCAGATTGACCATGCTGGTAGCGATGTAAGCGAGGTTATCGCCACCATCAAGCGCCAGTTGGCTTTCGTTCTTACGCTTGAACTCTTCGAATTTCTTCGCGTCCGCACATTCTACCCAGCGGGCGGTGGCAACGTTGACTGACTCATACACTGCTTCAACGTTGTATTCGCTCTTCAGGCGCGCTACCACCACATCAAACTGCAGCACACCAACCGCACCAACGATCAGATCGTTGTTGGAGATCGGACGGAACACCTGCACCGCCCCCTCTTCGGAAAGCTGTACCAGCCCTTTGAGCAGCTGTTTTTGCTTCAGCGGATCTTTCAGGCGGATACGACGGAACAGTTCTGGCGCGAAGTTCGGAATACCAGTGAACTTCATCATCTCACCCTGGGTAAAGGTATCGCCGATCTGAATGGTGCCGTGGTTGTGCAGGCCGAGAATATCGCCCGGATACGCTTCTTCAACGTGCGAACGATCGCCTGCCATAAAGGTCAGCGCGTCGGAGATCACTACATCTTTCGCGGTGCGCACCTGGCGCAGCTTCATGCCTTTTTCATATTTACCGGATACCACGCGCATAAACGCCACGCGGTCGCGGTGTTTCGGGTCCATGTTGGCCTGAATTTTAAATACGAAGCCGGTAAATTTATCTTCGCTCGCTTCTACGGTACGGGTATCGGTCTGACGCGGCATCGGCGCAGGCGCCCACTCCACCAGGCCATCCAGCATATGATCGACGCCGAAGTTACCCAGCGCAGTACCAAAGAATACCGGGGTGATTTCGCCCGCAAGGAACAGCTCTTTGTCGAACTCATTAGACGCGCCTTTCACCAGCTCCAGTTCGTCACGCAGCTGCTGTGCCAGATCTTCACCAACCGCAGCGTCGAGATCCGGGTTATTCAGCCCTTTAACAATGCGGACTTCCTGAATGGTGTGGCCTTTACCGCTCTGATAGAGATAGGTTTCATCTTTATAAAGGTGGTAAACGCCTTTAAACAGCTTGCCGCAGCCAATCGGCCAGGTGATCGGTGCGCAGCCGATTTTCAGTTCGTTCTCAACTTCATCGAGCAGTTCCATCGGGTCGCGGATATCACGGTCAAGTTTGTTCATAAAGGTGAGGATCGGCGTATCGCGCAGACGGGTAACTTCCATCAGCTTACGGGTACGATCTTCTACACCTTTTGCGGCGTCGATAACCATCAGACAGCAGTCCACCGCCGTCAGGGTACGATAGGTATCTTCCGAGAAGTCTTCGTGCCCCGGGGTATCGAGCAAGTTAACCAGGCAGTCGTGATACGGAAACTGCATCACAGACGTAGTGATGGAGATCCCACGCTGCTTTTCCATCTCCATCCAGTCCGACTTAGCATGCTGGTTAGAGCCACGGCCTTTTACTGTACCGGCGGTCTGAATGGCCTGTCCGAACAGCAGCACCTTCTCGGTGATGGTAGTCTTACCGGCATCCGGGTGAGAAATAATGGCAAAAGTGCGGCGCTTCGCCACCTCTTGCAAATAAGGAGACAACGTCATAATTCTTTCTTCTTGAGTAAGCGGCATCGCGCCGCGCTTGTTGAAAACGAAAAATTGCGGCTATTTTACCCATCAACGGGGGGGAGGCAATCAGTGTTTACACAGGAGCTGCTCCAGTTCGTGCAACGAAGAAACGGTCCAGGTGGGCGCGATGCCTTCTGGTTGCTCGCGATTGTGCGCATTCAGCCAGCAGGTCGCAAGCCCGGCGTTGATGCCACCGAGAATATCGGACTCAGCAGTGTCGCCAACCATCAGCACACGTGAACAGTCAGGATTGCCCGCCTGTTCCAGCGCATAATCGAAAATTTTCTTATTCGGTTTGGCAACGCCAACTTCTTCGGAAATCACCAGCAAATCGAAGTAATCACGCAGGCCCGTGCGTTCCAGACGTACCTGTTGCAAGGCGCTAAAGCCGTTGGTGATGATGCCGATTTTGGCGTTGCCACGAATGGCGTTAAGCAGGGAAACCGCCCCCGGCAACGGCGTACAGATTTCCGCCATCGCATTAATAAAGGCCTCGTTGAGTTTACCCGGTTCGACGTTCAGCCGTTCGGCCCAGCTCTCAAACCGCCCGTGCTGAAGCTGTAATGAAGTGATCACGCCGTTTTGATAATCCACCCACAGTGGCTTGTTAACGGCCTGATAGTCCTGAAAATCTTCAGCGGTAAAGGTGACGCTGTAATCAAGAAACATCCGCTGCAGGCCGGTGAATGAGTCAAAGGTAAACAGCGTTTCATCGGCATCAAAGAAAATCCAGTCCCACTTCATTATTCCACCTTGTCTTACATACTGATTGGTAACGCCATGATGATGGCGTCTTCGCGACCGTCCGTGGTGGGGTAGTAATTGCGGCGAATCGTCGCCTCGTTAAAGCCTAAACTTTCGTACAGGGCAATGGCGGCAGCATTTGAGGCACGGACTTCCAGCCATAGCGTCGCCACGCCGCGTTTTTCCAGTTCGTCGATCAGATGTTCCAGCAGCGCCCTTCCCAATCCCTGACGCTGATAGTCAGGATCGACCGCAATATTGAACAATGTAGCTTCATCCAGCACCACTTGCGTAATCGCAAACGCCGCCATTTTGCCGTTTTGCGTTAACTGAAAGTTGAGATAGCGCTCGCCCTGGTTGCTGGCAAAGGTTTTTTCACTCCACGGAAAGGTGTGGGCGCGTTGTTCAATGTGGAAAGCCGCTGGTAAATCAGTCGTTTCGAGGGAAGAAATCGTGTTCATATGTGCAAATTTGTTGCCATAACGCGGCGCGTGCCGTTGGGTTTGCCCGTAATTCGGTGAGCGCCGGTGATGTCACCTGAGCGCCTTCCAGTGATAGCGGTTCGTCAGTACCCAACCGCCAGCTGTTGCAGCGGCTGCCTTGCGGCAGCATCGCGATTTTTTCTGGCGTCAGTTGCAGCACTTGATCGGGGCTGACAGTTAACGCACGCAGAACATCGCTCACCAGAGGATCGGTCAGGGCGGGAAGATCGTTTGCCACCATCACCAGACGGACGTGTGGCGGGATCGCAATGGCAATCTCCCCCTGCAACGCGCCAGGGCGACGCAGCGACCACTGGGTAATGCCCAGTTGCTGTAACTGCCAGTCTCGTCGGGATGTCATAGCGAATCGCTCCTGTTGTCAGGGGCGCAAATATAGCAAATTCGTCGATACCGCGCCAACATATGGCTATAATCGCCGCCAGTATCAATTGAGGAGCATTCCATGTCTGCATTTACCCCGGCAAGTGAAGTCTTGCTGCGTCACAGTGATGATTTCGAACAAAGCCGTATTCTGTTTGCCGGAGACTTACAGGATGACCTGCCCGCGCGTTTAGATACCGCGGCCAGCCGTGCTCATACCCAGCAATTCCACCACTGGCAGGTGTTAAGCCGCCAGATGGGGGATAACGCCCGTTTTAGCCTGGTCGCCACGGCGGATGATGTCGCTGATTGCGATACTTTGATTTACTACTGGCCGAAGAACAAACCGGAAGCCCAGTTCCAGTTGATGAATTTACTTTCTCTGCTTCCGGTGGGCACGGATATTTTTGTCGTTGGCGAGAACCGCAGCGGCGTGCGCAGCGCCGAGCAGATGCTGGCCGATTATGCGCCGTTGAATAAGGTAGACAGCGCCCGTCGCTGCGGCCTCTATTTTGGTCGTCTGGAAAAGCAGCCGGTATTTGATGCCAATAAATTCTGGGGTGAATACAGCGTCGATGGCTTGACGGTCAAAACGCTGCCGGGCGTGTTTAGCCGCGACGGTCTGGATGTCGGCAGTCAGTTGCTGCTCTCGACGCTAACTCCACACACGAAAGGTAAAGTGCTGGATGTCGGCTGCGGCGCAGGCGTTCTTTCCGTTGCTTTTGCGCGCCATTCACCGAAGATCCGCCTCACTCTGTGTGATGTTTCTGCACCAGCGGTAGAAGCCAGTCGCGCAACACTTGCTGCCAACAGTGTTGAAGGTGAAGTCTTTGCCAGCAACGTCTTTTCCGAGGTGAAAGGTCGCTTTGATATGATAATCTCCAACCCGCCGTTCCACGATGGGATGCAAACCAGCCTGGATGCGGCGCAAACGCTGATTCGCGGCGCGGTGCGTCATCTTAACAGCGGCGGCGAGTTGCGAATTGTAGCGAACGCCTTCCTGCCTTACCCGGACGTGCTGGATGAGACATTTGGTTTCCACGAAGTGATTGCGCAAACCGGGCGCTTCAAGGTGTATCGCGCCATTATGACCCGCCAGGCGAAGAAAGGTTGAGTATCTGATATCTGTCGCCGCATACCGTGTCGGATGCGGCGTACACGCCTTATCTGATCGACAAACGAATTATCCACAATCCGCTGATGGACATTTTTCCAGCAATTACACCTCTGTCGATAATTAACTATTGACGAAAAGCTGAAAACCACTAGAATGCGCCTCCGTGGTAGCAATTCTTTTTAAGAATTGATGGTATGCGAAGGTGGCGGAATTGGTAGACGCGCTAGCTTCAGGTGTTAGTGTCCTTACGGACGTGGGGGTTCAAGTCCCCCCCCTCGCACCAAAAACCACGTTGATATTGCTCGCACTGGGCGAAGGTGGCGGAATTGGTAGACGCGCTAGCTTCAGGTGTTAGTGTTCTTACGGACGTGGGGGTTCAAGTCCCCCCCCTCGCACCAAACGAGGCGATATCAAAAAAAGTAAGATGACTGTGCGAAGGTGGCGGAATTGGTAGACGCGCTAGCTTCAGGTGTTAGTGTCCTTACGGACGTGGGGGTTCAAGTCCCCCCCCTCGCACCAATTATCTTTACTTCTTTTCTTGTCTCTTCACTGTTTTATCACCCCTGATTCAAATTCATTATCATCAGCATGATGCCAGCAATAAGCGCCAGGCACGATGGTAGCAAAACGTAATGCCGTAACTGTTTGTGATACAGCATCACCGGCGTCAATACCAATCCCATCAGAATGACAATCCGCCATTGATCCGGCGATAAATCCGCATACATCAGCCCTGCAATCAGCAATCCCGGCAGCAACACTCCCCAGCCACTGCCCAGCGTACGTTGCAACATGGTTTCATCTCTTTCATTGATAATGATAACCAATATCATATGATAATTTTTATCATTTGCAAGCCAGAGAAATCCCTTGCTATCGGGTAAACCTATCGATAGGATTAGCAATCATTATCATTTAGATTACTATCACGATTATGGCCTATCGTTCCGCACCGCTCTATGAAGATGTTATCTGGCGAACGCATCTCCAGCCGCAGGATGCTGGGCTTGCACAAGCCGTGCGGGCGGCGATCGCCGAACATCGTGAACACTTGCTGGAGTTTATCCGCCTGGATGAACCCGCCCCACTTAACGCCATGACGCTGGCGCAATGGTCATCACCGAATGCGCTAAGTTCTCTACTCGCGGTCTATTCCGATCATATCTACCGCAACCAACCTTTGATGATCCGCGAAAACAAACCGCTGATCTCACTGTGGGCGCAATGGTATATCGGCCTGATGGTACCACCATTAATGCTGGCGCTGCTGACTCAGGAAAAAGCATTAGATGTGTCGCCGGAACACGTCCACGTTGAGTTTCACGAAACCGGACGCGCCGCCTGTTTCTGGGTCGATGTGTGTGAAGATAAAAACGCAACACTACATTCGCCGCAGCAGCGAATGGAAACGTTAATCAGCCAGGCGCTTGTTCCGGTTGTGCAGGCACTAGAAGCAACGGGAGAGATTAACGGCAAACTTATCTGGAGCAATACCGGTTATTTGATCAACTGGTATCTGACTGAGATGAAACAGCTGCTCGGCGAGGCGACAGTTGAATCGCTGCGCCATGCCCTCTTTTTTGAGAAAACGCTTACTACCGGTGAAGATAATCCACTCTGGCGTACCGTGGTGCTACGCGACGGCCTGCTGGTGCGCCGCACTTGCTGCCAGCGTTATCGCTTACCGGATGTGCAGCAATGTGGCGATTGTACGCTGAAATGAAAACACTGCCGGGGAAGTAAACCCGGCATCATGCGGATTAATAAGGATGCAACACATTACTTGTTTCGCAATGCCGCATACATAACAGAATATCTGCGGCCTCCAACAACCCTGCATCAGAACTGACGCCCAGTTTCGACATCACATTAAATTTATGTGCACGGATCGTTTTGATATTGCGTTTAAGCTGCTCGGCAATTTGTGTCATTGAGTAGCCACGCGACATAAAGCGCAATATTTCTCTCTCCGTCGGGCTTAGCGTCCGGCTTTGGTTAATGTACCACTGATTGTTCAGTCGATCGGTCGCCTGACGTACACCATTTAATGACAAAAAGAGTTCCTGATGAAAAATCTCCAGCGTTGACGCTTTACTTAATACACCGTCCAGCGGTGATGGCGATAATGAACCAATCAGCCGAGCTTCAATATCATCATCCGCAATAACTAAACGCCGGGTACGCGGAAACTTAATCGCCAGTTCAGTCAGGCAGGATAATCCCTCTCTGCGCGCACTTCTCATGGCAGAAAAAGAAAAAATGACCGCCGCAAACGAGATCCGCGACATGGCATCCTGAAATGACTCCTGACTGGTATAGGTATGGAGCTTATAAGGGTTACCCGCAAACTTTCTGAATAAACTCTCAATACCGATACGACTCATGACGCATTTTTCTATGAGTGCGACATTTCTCTTCTTAATTCGGCTGTGTTCCATTCTGCGGCATCTCCATAAACAGAAGGCAAGTTAAGTTCTCTTGCACCCTGCGCGCTATTTATCCATGCATACATTTCAGCGTTGCTGTGAATTGCCAGTCGACGCATCGCACTGTTTTTTTGGGCGCTAATAGTTTTATTACTTTTCTTAAGCAATGAAGCTATCTGGTTGATGCCCCATCCTTTACCTAATAGCCGCAGTACCTTGCGCTCTGAAAGAGTGAGAATGACGGAGCGATAGCTAAAATTATGAGTTTCAGTCATTGCCGGAGAGGTCAGCATGGCGCTGATACGCTCTGAGTGCGTATTGCCGGAACGTACGGTCTTGACCAGATTCTCAATGGGTTCAACATCAGACAATAATGTCGCCGTAGGGCACATGAGCAATTCTACTGCCTGGGAATACCAGGAGCGTGACACCATGAAAACCCAGTGAATTTCCCGATATTGTGAGATTAAAGAGTAATAATGCTCACAAACAGAACGTGGCTCTTCACTTTCACTGGCTAAATCAGCAATGACTAATCCGGAACGACGTAATTGTAATAAGGTAAGGTCCTCCGCAGAGGCGCTGGATATTATTTCATATTCAGGGAAGTGAGTCCTCATGACCTCTTTTAACCCTGCTTGCATAACAGGTATTTTACTGATAACAATTCCATTTTTGCAGCATCCTGGCAACATATTTCCTCCACATCCACTGTCTAAAAATCATGATGGCTTATTCAAGGTATTCATTCCTTAAATATTTTCAGCAAATTAATAGATTAAGCGAATAAATTATCCTTAGCATTCACTTTCATATCAGCATACTCCTGCTGCACAACAACTCCACTGCATGTGTCAGAAGGTTAGCATCAAATGATAACCTGGTGAAATAGCCTGGAGACATTTAAAATATCTACATTAAGTTGTTAGAAATACTTAATGAAAAACAGAAATCTCATTCATTTAATTTATAATTAAATGATATCTCTTCCCGCAGAGTGCGGGAATCACACAATCAATATTTATTCAATAAAATCTGATGGTTTTAACTTGTTAACATTAAAAAACGCGCCCAGCTATCTATTATCCTGACTCGTAAAGGCCAAATAACAAATTCATTATAGTGATAATATTCATGCGATAGTTTGTTTACGGCGAGAGATAATTCGCTTTTTATCACCGAGCATCTCCCGATAACCAGGATTAATCAGCGCAATTTTGATCTTAACCTACCGCAAAACAACCGTGCTTCATGATACAAATGGATTCTCATTATCTGAACAATACGCATCACGTCTATGACAAAGGGCGAGTTATGCAAACTGAGCAACAGCGAGCCGTAACACGGCTTTGTATCCAGTGTGGATTATTTCTTTTGCAACATGGTGCGGAAAGCGCGTTGGTTGATGAACTTTCCTCACGACTGGGTCGGGCGTTGGGAATGGACAGCATCGAAAGTTCTATCTCTTCGAACGCCATCGTGCTGACAACCATTAAAGATGGGCAATGCCTGACATCGACACGAAAAAATCACGATCGCGGCATTAATATGCATGTGGTGACTGAAGTCCAGCACATTGTGATTCTGGCGGAGCATCATCTGCTGGATTACAAAGGCGTAGAGAAACGATTTAGCCAAATTCAGCCATTACGTTACCCAAGATGGCTGGTAGCCTTAATGGTTGGCCTTTCCTGCGCCTGTTTCTGTAAACTCAATAAAGGTGGCTGGGATGGTGCCGTCATCACCTTCCTGGCCAGTACGGCCGCGATGTATATCCGCCAGCTACTGGCACAACGTCATCTTCATCCACAGATCAACTTTTGCCTCACCGCTTTCGCCGCCACCACCATTTCCGGATTGCTTTTGCAACTTCCCACTTTCAGCAATACCCCCACCATTGCGATGGCCGCCAGCGTTCTGCTGCTGGTGCCGGGCTTTCCGTTGATAAATGCCGTCGCCGATATGTTTAAAGGCCACATCAATACCGGACTGGCACGCTGGGCAATCGCCAGTCTGCTGACACTGGCTACCTGTGTCGGCGTAGTAATGGCACTGACTATTTGGGGGCTACGCGGATGGGTGTGATCGAATTTCTGTTAGCGTTGGCGCAGGATATGATCCTCGCCGCCATTCCTGCGGTCGGCTTTGCGATGGTGTTCAACGTTCCCGTGCGGGCGTTACGCTGGTGTGCGCTGCTTGGTGCGATAGGTCATGGTTCCCGAATGATCTTGATGACCAGCGGGTTGAATATTGAGTGGTCAACTTTTATGGCTTCTATGCTGGTCGGCACCATTGGTATTCAATGGTCGCGCTGGTATCTGGCACATCCGAAAGTGTTTACCGTGGCGGCGGTTATCCCTATGTTCCCCGGCATATCAGCTTATACCGCAATGATTTCGGCGGTAAAAATCAGCCAGCTAGGTTACAGCGAACCGTTGATGATTACCCTGTTAACCAACTTTCTTACAGCTTCATCGATTGTTGGTGCGTTATCCATCGGTCTTTCCATTCCTGGATTATGGTTGTACCGCAAGCGCCCTCGCGTATAAAATTGCCTCACTTAAAGCACGCGGATGAGAGACAGCCTCCTCTCCTCCGTGTGTTACTATAAAAGTTATCTCCCTTCTCGTTCATCGTTCCATATTTGAGAAACAGTATGTCTTCCAGAGTTTTGACCCCGGACGTCGTTGGTATTGACGCCCTGGTACACGATCACCAAACCGTTCTGGCAAAAGCTGAAGGCGGTGTGGTTGCCGTATTTGCTAACAATGCCCCGGCGTTTTATGCCATCACTCCTGCACGCCTGGCTGAACTGCTGGCGCTGGAAGAAAAGCTGGCGCGTCCGGGAAGTGACGTGGCCCTGGACGATCAACTCTATCAGGAACCGCAAGCCGTCCCCGTTGCTGTACCAATGGGGAAATTTGCCATGTATCCGGACTGGCAACCCGATGCCGACTTTATCCGTCAGGCGGCATTATGGGGCGTGGCACTAAGAGAGCCGGTGACCGCCGAAGAACTGGCGTCATTTATTTCTTACTGGCAGGCGGAAGGTAAAGTCTTTCACCATGTGCAGTGGCAACAAAAACTGGCGCGCAGCCTGCAAATCGGTCGTGCCAGCAACGGCGGACTGCCGAAACGAGATGTGAATACGGTCAGTGAACCTGACAGCCAAATTCCACCAGGATTCAGAGGGTAACGATGAAAAACGTTGGCGACCTGATGCAACGCCTGCAAAAAATGATGCCTGCCCATATCAAACCTGCGTTCAAAACGGGTGAAGAATTACTGGCCTGGCAGAAAGAACAAGGGGCGATCCGCTCCGCCGCTCTCGAACGTGAAAATCGGGCGATGAAAATGCAGCGCACCTTTAACCGCTCCGGTATTCGTCCACTGCATCAGAACTGCTCCTTTGAGAACTATCGCGTTGAGTGTGAAGGGCAAATGAATGCGTTAAGCAAAGCGCGCCAGTATGTCGAAGAGTTTGACGGCAACATCGCCAGCTTCATCTTTTCTGGTAAGCCAGGAACCGGCAAAAACCATCTGGCGGCGGCAATCTGCAACGAGCTGCTGCTACGCGGTAAATCCGTATTGATCATCACCGTGGCCGATATTATGTCGGCGATGAAAGATACCTTCAGGAATAGCGGTACCAGCGAAGAACAACTGCTTAACGATCTGAGTAACGTTGATCTGCTGGTGATCGATGAGATCGGCGTGCAGACCGAATCGAAATACGAAAAAGTGATCATCAACCAGATCGTCGATCGCCGCTCTTCTTCCAAACGCCCAACCGGGATGCTGACCAACAGTAATATGGAAGAGATGACCAAGTTGCTGGGCGAACGCGTGATGGACCGTATGCGCCTGGGTAACAGTTTGTGGGTGATCTTCAACTGGGATAGCTACCGTAGCCGTGTAACAGGTAAAGAGTATTAATCCCCGTTTCTGGCGGTATACTGCGACACAATTCAACCTTGAGTAATGATGATGAAAACTATTAAACATCTTCTGTGCTGTGCCATTGCCGCCAGCGCATTAATTTCCACCGGGGTGCATGCTGCGTCCTGGAAAGATGCGCTCTCCAGCGCCGCCAGCGAACTTGGCAACCAAAACAACACGACACAGGAAGGCGGTTGGTCGCTCGCGTCATTAACTAACTTGCTTAGCAGCGGGAACCAGGCCTTAAGCGCAGATAACATGAACAACGCCGCAGGCATTCTGCAATACTGCGCGAAGCAAAAGCTGGCTTCGGTAACCGATGCCGAAAACATCAAGAATCAGGTACTGGAAAAACTGGGCCTGAACAGTGAAGAGCAAAAAGAAGACACCAACTATCTGGATGGCATTCAGGGTTTGCTGAAAACCAAAGATGGTCAGCAACTCAATCTGGATAATATTGGAACGACTCCGCTGGCAGAAAAGGTGAAAACCAAAGCCTGCGATCTGGTGTTAAAGCAGGGGCTGAACTTCATTTCCTGAACCGCGAAACGCCGCGTTTTAGCTGTTACCCGGCTGACGCGGCTCTCTCCTGCCCTTTTCCCTGCTCCTGGACGGTTTTACCCCTGTTACACGGGAAGCGATCGCGATCAAAAAAGTCTGTTTATAAACTAATTCCTAACAACGTCGCATTTTTTTGACACTAGAATTGCAGCAATATGGCGACGCCATTACATTGTGCTTCTCAAAAAGCTTAAACGTTGGCTAAACGGCCCGGTTTAGTGAGGATCGCCCGTTGTCAGAACTACTCTCTTTCGCCCTTTTTCTCGCCTCTGTGCTGATTTACGCATGGAAAGCGGGACGTAACACCTGGTGGTTTGCAGCCACGTTAACGGTGCTGGGGCTATTTGTCGTTTTAAATATCACCCTGTTTGCCAGCGACTATTTTACTGGCGATGGTATTAACGACGCGGTTCTCTATACCTTAACCAACAGCCTGACCGGTGCTGGCGTCAGCAAATACATCCTGCCGGGTATCGGCATTGTGCTGGGGCTGACGGCGGTGTTCGGTGCGCTGGGCTGGATCCTGCGCCGTCGTCGCCATCATCCGCACCATTTTGGTTACAGCCTGCTGGCACTCTTACTGGCGCTGGGTTCAGTGGATGCCAGCCCGGCATTTCGTCAGATAACGGAACTGGTGAAATCCCAGTCACGCGACGGCGACCCGGACTTTGCGGCTTATTATAAAGAGCCGTCGAGAACTATCCCTGACCCGAAACTCAACCTGGTTTATATCTACGGCGAAAGTCTCGAGCGGACCTATTTTGATAACGAGGCTTTCCCGGATCTCACGCCTGAACTGGGCGCGTTGAAAAATGAAGGCCTGGATTTCAGCCACACGCAGCAGCTGCCGGGAACGGATTACACGATTGCGGGCATGGTAGCTTCTCAGTGCGGCATACCGCTGTTTGCCCCATTTGAAGGCAACGCCTCCGCCTCTGTCTCCAGCTTCTTCCCGCAGAACATCTGTCTGGGCGATATTCTGAAAAACTCGGGTTATCAGAACTATTTCGTGCAGGGCGCGAATCTGCGTTTTGCCGGTAAAGATGTGTTCCTGAAATCGCACGGCTTCGACCACTTATACGGCTCAGAAGAGCTGAAAAGCGTGGTGGCCGACCCGCACTATCGCAACGACTGGGGATTCTACGACGATACCGTTCTCGATGAAGCGTGGAAAAAATTTGAAGAGCTTTCCCGCTCAGGTCAGCGATTCTCACTGTTTACCCTGACAGTCGATACCCATCACCCGGATGGTTTTATCTCGCGCACCTGTAACCGCAAAAAATATGATTTTGACGGTAAGCCGAATCAGTCATTCAGCGCGGTAAGTTGCAGCCAGGAGAATATTGCGACGTTTATCAACAAAATCAAAGCGTCACCGTGGTTTAAAGATACCGTCATCGTCGTCTCTTCTGACCATTTAGCGATGAACAATACGGCGTGGAAATACCTTAATAAGCAGGATCGCAATAACCTGTTTTTTGTCATCCGTGGCGACAAGCCGCAGCAAGAGACGCTGGCAGTGAAGCGTAATACGATGGATAACGGCGCGACGGTGCTGGACATTCTCGGTGGCGATAACTATCTCGGACTTGGCCGTAGCAGTTTATCCGGGCAGTCAATGTCGGAAATCTTCCTCAATATCAAAGAGAAAACATTGGCGTGGAAGCCGGATATCATCCGCCTGTGGAAATTCCCTAAAGAGATGAAAGAGTTCACCATCGACCAGCAGAAAAACATGATTGCCTTCTCAGGTAGCCATTTCCGTTTGCCGCTGCTGTTGCGGGTTTCAGACAAACGCGTGGAACCGCTGCCGGAAAGCGAATACTCAGCACCGCTGCGTTTCCAGCTGGCAGATTTCGCTCCACGCGACAATTTCGTCTGGGTTGACCGTTGCTACAAGATGGCACAACTCTGGGCTCCGGAACTGGCACTCTCCACCGACTGGTGTGTCTCGCAAGGGCAGCTTGGCGGTCAGCAAATTGTTCAGCATGTTGACAAAGCAATATGGAAGGGCAAAACGGCATTTAAAGATACGGTCATCGACATGGCGCGTTACAAAGGCAATGTCGATACGCTAAAGATTGTTGATAACGATATTCGCTACAAAGCCGACAGTTTCATCTTTAACGTCGCTGGTGCGCCAGAAGAGGTGAAACAGTTTAGCGGGATTTCTCGTCCAGAGTCGTGGGGCCGCTGGTCCAACGCACAGCTGGGCGATGAAGTAAAAATCGAGTACAAGCATCCGCTGCCGAAGAAATTTGACCTGGTGATTACCGCCAAAGCATACGGCAATAACGCCAGCCGTCCTATTCCGGTACGCGTAGGCAATGAAGAACAAACCCTTGTGCTGGGCAATGAAGTGACCACCACCACACTGCATTTCGATAACCCAACCGATGCCGACACACTGGTAATTGTGCCGCCGGAACCTGTCTCAACCAACGAAGGGAATATCCTCGGACACTCGCCGCGTAAGCTCGGGATCGGCATGGTGGAAATTAAAGTGGTAGAACGTGAAGGGTAATTCCTGACTGATGTGTAGGTCGCATAAGGTGCGACCTACACGCCTTCTCCGGCTTACAACACATTATTAAGAAACAAAAAAACAGCGCCCAACACTTCCCCGGACGCTGCATGGCAACTTGAATAATCTCGCCTTATCAGAAAGTAATTACGCCCTTAATCAACTCACGATTGTTAATCACATCGCGCTCGTAGGTTTCTGCCAGCGTGGCGAACGGATAGCGGTGGGTTAACATCATGTCGGCAGTGATTTTCCCTTCCGCCATCAATCGACCGACTTTAGCGAAATCTTCCGGCGTGGCGTTGCGGCTGCCCATCATCGTCGTTTCTTTTTTATGGAATTCCGGATCGGAGAACTGCAACTCACCTTTAAACAGGCCGACAAATACCACCGTACCGCCGTGACGAATCAGATTTACGGTGTTATTCATCGCATGTTGATTACCTGTCGCGTCAATCACTTTCTGCGCCAGCGAACCACCAAACTGCGCCCGCAGCTGCGCGTCAAAATCTTCGGCTGACGGGTCCAGAACAGGTAATTCCAGACGCGTTGCCACATGTTCACGGCGCGCCGGACTGGTATCCGCCACCACCACCTGCGCGCCATCGGCTTTAGCGATTGCCGCCGCGCCCAGACCGATTGGCCCCGCCCCGACCACCAGCACCTGCTCGCCGGGAGCAATGGCTGCGCGACGCACCGCATGAGCGCTAATAGCGAAAGGTTCAATCAATGCTGCCGCCTGCGGGTCAATACCGTCTGCGGGCAAAATGTTCGCCACCGGCACGCTCAAATACTCACTAAAACCGCCATCCTGATGCACGCCAATGACTGAAATTTTTTCACAGCAATTGGTACGACCGCTTTTACACGCCGGGCATTGCTGACAAGAAATATACGGAATTACCGCAACTTGCTGTCCGATATTAAAATTGTGAATGTTTTTTCCTGATTCAATAATCTCCCCACATATTTCATGGCCTAAAACGCGTGGATAACTAAAAAATGGCTGATTGCCCGCCCAGGCATGAATATCTGTACCGCAAATCCCGACAGTTTTAATTTTAATTAATGCTTCATTATCGCCTGGCACCGGTCTTTCCCGGACTTCCCATACTAAATTCTTTATTTCCTGACAAATTAATACTTTCATTGTGGACATGATTCACCGCTCCTTTTATTTTATGACTTTCAGATATCGTCGAATTTATAAGAGCGCCTGAATTTACCCATAAAATATGCGGATGATCGCGCATAAAAATGTTTTAAATCGGCTTTTAATGCCGGACTGGAGGGAAGAATGAGTCGTTCGCAGAATTTACGTCATAGCGTCATAAATCAGGTGATTGAAGATATGGCGAGGGGCAATATTCCTTCTCCGCTGCCTTCACAAAGCGGACTGGCAGAAATGTATAACATCAGTCGCACTACGGTACGCCACATACTCCAGCATTTAAGCGCATGTGGCGTGCTCACCCTGGTGGGGAAAAATTATGTTATCGCCCGCAAACCCGAACAGAACGATGGATTTGATTGCATCACGGCCTCGCTGAAAGAGCAAAACCGTCTTTTCGAGCAGGCATTTTTCACCATGATTAACCTGCGCCAGTTACGCGCCGGAGAAAGCTTTTCCGAGCTTCAGCTGGCGCGAGCGGCAAGCGTCAGTCCGGTAGTGGTACGAGAATATCTTTTGAAATTCGGTCGTTATAATCTTATTCAAAGCGAAAAGCGCGGCCAATGGAGCATGAAGCAGTTCGATCAATCCTACGCCGAACAATTGTTCGAACTGCGCGAAATGCTGGAAACACATTCACTTCAGCACTTTCTCAATCTACCCGATGATGACCCTCGCTGGCTGCAAGCAAAAACCATGCTCGAACGCCACCGGACGCTGCGCGACAGCATTGGCAGCAACTTTCGGATGTTTTCGCAGTTAGACCGGGATTTTCATGCCATGTTGTTATCTGCCGCGGATAACATCTTTTTTAATCAATCACTTGAAATTATCTCCGTTATCTTTCATTTTCACTATCAATGGGATGAAAGCGATCTCAAACAGCGCAATATCATTGCTGTTGATGAACATATGACCATTCTCAGCGCTTTGATTTGCCGTAGCGATTTAGATGCAATAACGGCGTTGCGAAACCATCTGGATACCGCCAAACAATCAATGATTCGTTCCATCAGGCAACATCACCGATAAATTAAGTACAGATTAAAAACATTGATTCTTGGTTTATATCACTATGTTGTATTAATGCAGTATTAATCCAGGCGATTGTTCTGCCCATAAGGAAATACATAGGGAATAAACGATGCTGAAAGTATTACTCTCAGCCATCATTTAATTCCCTATTACTGGCAGCGATAAAATTATCGGCTATCCATGATTAACGTTTCCAGCACATCTAATTCACTGACTATTTTTGCCAGTGTTTCATCACTGACTTCTTGCCTTGCGCGCATCTGGTAAATAGCCGCGCGTTTGGCATTTAACGCCGCCAGATTAAATGTTCTTTCCAGCTTCGCACGCTGCATATGCAGGGAATTATCATTAGGCGACATATCCTCTTCACTATGTCGCATATAACCGATAACTCTGGCCCCCGTTTCCATAATCAACTCGTTATCGAGGTTTTCTGTTCTGGCGCGCAGCAAACGTTGCTCGGTCTTTTGCACACTCAGTATGGCCATTTTAGCCATAAACAGATCGGCAGCTTCCTCTTCTTTTTGTCGGTTATCGCTGAAAATCCCCACATTTTTCCCTAGTAATAACGGCAGAATAATAATGCCGCAAACCAGCGAAAAGAGGATCACACCTGTAGCGAGAAATACCAGCAAGTAACGCCCGGGAAAAGGTGTGCCATCCGGCAGCAATAACGGGATAGAAAGCACCCCCGCAAGCGTGATAGCTCCGCGCACCCCCGCAAAGGTCGCCAGCAGCATATGACGCGTTTTATATCCAGCAAACAGCATCGGATGTTTGCCGGGTCGTTTACGGCTATACAGACGCATCAGCCAAAGCCAGCCCAGGCGCACAACCATTAACGCCAGGTAGATCCAAATGACATCAAGGAGCAGCGATCCGGTGTCCACCAGTGGATCGTTTTCTGCACGGATCAGTGATTCCGAAATAATGCCCGGCAGTTGTAAGCCTAAAATCAGAAACACCATGCCGTTAAAGACATATTCAAGCATCGACCAGCTACTTTTAGCTTTAATTCTCAGGCGAATAGGCGCGTGGTGGACTACGCCAATGCGACTGGTTGTTAACCCCGCGGCGACAGCGGCAAGAATGCCCGATAAGCCAAAATGTTCCGCAACCAGATAAACAATAAACGGCAACAGAAGCATCAATACAATCTGAATGGAAGGTTCATCGTGAGCATATCGGCTGATCAACAGCAGCCCTTTACCATATAACCAGGTAACAGCGATCCCCACGGCAATACCGCCCAACGCAACGACAAAAAACGCAATGGTTGCGCCATGAACGCTGAATTCCATCGTTCCCATCGTCACTGCAACAGCAAATTTCAACGCCACCAGGCCGGAAGCATCATTCATCAACGCTTCGCCTTCGAGCACTTCCTGGATGTTTTTGCTGATACGCCCTTTCCCGACAATCCCCAGCAACGCCACGGCATCGGTAGGCGACAACACGGCGGCTAATGCGAAAGCAGCGATGAGCGGCACATTCGGTAAGAGTAAATGAATCACATAGCCGACACCAAAAATAGTGATTAGTACCAACACAAGTGCCAGGCTGATAATTTCCCGGCTGTGCTTGATCAATTCTTTAGGTTGTATTTTTGAACTTTCAGCAAACAACAGGGGTGGTATAAACAATAAGAGAAAAAGTTCAGGATTGAATTCCACATGCAGACCAAATATAGGCTGGGCCAGTACTGCGCCAGCGGCAATCTGGATTAAAGGAAGTGGTATCTGGACAGGAGACAGACGTGTAAGCACGCTGGTTAATGATACTACCAACGTAAGAATTAAAATTGTTAAAAGTATTTCCATATAATAAACAGGCTTCCTCATTCATAAATAATGGATATTATTAATTTAACTTCATAAAAAGCGCTCTGGTTAGCACTTAACGTTAATCATTAATCACTGCGTTCACTCATATGATCTGAAGGAACCCAGTAAAATGAGTTTTCAAGTTGATAACAAATTCACCACGTGAATATTTACTGCCTTTCCCCGTTGTAACGAATCATCCGTTACTCTCTGATTTCCTTGCCGAACAAGTTATTTAGTGAATGACGGCTTTCTTTTAATATCAGCATGAATTATACGTTCAGCAAATGTATTAAATCAGCACTAAATAAATTTAATGGATACCACCATTCTGCGTCAACACTTAGTTTTTATCTGTATTGACAATTTAAAATGGCCGCAGCCAAATTAATGATTTTATTTTTAATAAATCATCAACAGAATAAGAGATCTTATCAGCGGTAACTAAACTCATCAGAGGGAGTTCCTTGTAACGTCATGCATTACATAACTTTAAGATATACAATCAAAAAATGCATTAAAAACCGATTAAAAGCAGCAAAGTATTACCCGGTGCACGAATTTATGATACATCTGCAGCCATTCTGCTATTCGCTGACTACTTTTCAGTAATGACTGCTTTTTCATAAGGTTTCACTCCCGACAACAATGTTGGAGTTTTATTTCCTTAGCATGGAGTAAGTAAAGATGAGCAAAATAATAGCGATGCTAATTACTGTCAGTACCCTTTTTTTACCGTCAATAATCCAGGCAAAACCTATTTCAATAAAAGTTGCCTATGAAAATAACCCTGGAGAACCCCTGGATGTGGTCATGCGTTACTGGGCAGACCTATTAAATAAAAAAAGTAATGGCGAAATAACACTTGCGCTCTATCCCAGCTCCCAATTGGGATCAAAACAGGATGTCACCGAGCAAGCCATGATGGGCATGAATGTCATAACCTTGAGTGATGTGGCTTTTCTTGCCGATTATGAACCCGATTTGGGGATTTTGTTTGGACCGTATCTGACTGACGATCCGCAAAAACTGTTCAAAATATATGAAAGCGACTGGTTTAAACAAAAAAATGAAAGTCTGAAGAAAAAGGGAATTCATGTGGTAATGAATAATTATCTCTATGGCACTCGACAGATTATTTCGAAAAAACCCATTCGCACCGTTGACGATCTCGCAGGTTTAAAAATTCGCGTTCCTAATAACGTCATGCAAATAAAAGCCATTCAGGCGATGGGGGCAACACCAACTCCCATGCCATTAGGCGAAGTTTATCCCGCATTAACCCAGGGCGTTATTGACGGCGTAGAAAACCCAATTTCAGTGCTGCAAGGGCAAAAACTGTATGAGCAGGCAAGATATCTGACAATGGTTAACTACCTGACAAATACCTCAGTGTGGATAGGTGGTGAAGCCTTCTTTGGCACCCTTTCACCAGAACAACTGGAGATGATCCACCAGACCGGCTATGAAGCGGGTGTCTATAGCCAGAAACTCACTCTTGAGCGTGATGCCGAAATGTTGAAAACCATGCAGGCAGCCGGCGTCGAAGTGATCTATCCCGATACTGGACCATTCCAGAAGAAAGCACGCGAAGTTTACTCTCAATTCCCGGAATGGACACCAGGTCTGTACGAAACCATTCAACAGCAACTGCAATAAGCATTAATGCTCAGCGTCCTGCCTCATCTCTCTTAGGCAGGACACGCACTAACAGGAGGTTTCATGCGTCTTTTTGGCAAAGTGGCAGAATTTAGTGCTGCCTTTGCGCTATTCGTTCTGGTTGTGGTGACAATTGGAGCGGTATTTATGCGTTATTTCATCGGCCAACCGCTTCAATGGACAGAAGAAATGTCGGGAATGCTGATGATTTGGGTGGTGATGTTAGGTGGAGTGGTGGCGGAACGTGACAGGGCGCACCTGACCATTCCCTTCCTGATGGAGATGCTTCCAGGCAAACTCAGGCGTGTTATTGCAATACTGGTCGCCCTTCTCTCCATCGCACTGCTGCTTTATATGGCCTGGCTTGGCTACCGACTAGCCGAAATGGCGCAGTTTAAAGTGACACAAATTCTGAAGGTTTCCTGGTTCTGGATCGATCTGGCGGTCCCTGTCGGCGCACTGGCAACGGCTATTTATACCCTCTACTGGTTAATAAACGATACAAAACAATCCGATAGCGGAGACAAAATGCAATGAGTTGGTTATTGATTATTCCGCTAATGATCGTCTGTTTGTTTCTCAACATTCGGGTCTATCTGGCGATGTTTATTGGCATCATCGCTTACTTTTTATTCTTCTCCAGCGTACCGATTGAAATTGCCGTGCAAAGACTAATCGCGCCAACGCAAAGCCCATCATTGCTGGCAATTCCGTTTTTTATCTTGCTAGGCACACTAATGAGCTACACCGGCATTGCCGAACGCATCCTGCACATTGCCAACGTTCTGGTGGGGAAAATGCGCGGCGGACTGGGCGTGGCAAACATTCTCGTCAGCACCATGATGGGCGGCGTCAGCGCCTCTAACCTTGCTGACGCGGCGATGCTGTCGCGCATGATGGTGCCGGAGATGGAGCGTAAAGGCTACAATCGCGCGTTTGCCGCCGCCATTACCGCTGGTGGCTCGTTAGTCACCCCGATCATACCGCCTGGAATAGCCCTGATTATTTACGGTCTGGTTGCCGACGTCTCTATCGGAAAAATGTTTATCGCCGGACTGGTACCTGGTTTGCTATGCGCAGTCGTACTGATGTTTACCGTCTACCTTGTCGCCCGCAAAACTAACGCTAAACCCTCGCGTGAAAGCTGGCCTACGGGCAAAGAGGTGGTGTTCTCGCTGGGACAGGCCTGGCCTGCGCTGTTCCTCATTTTTGCTGTGGTGGGTGGTATTCGCGCTAACATTTTCACCCCAACAGAAGCAGGTGCAGTAGCGGTGCTAATCGTGCTGGCGATTGGCTTTTTTATCTATCGTGAAATGCGGATTTCTCATGTCGTCAAAGCATTGGGCGAAACGGCACGCGCAACCGCATCGGTGATGCTGGTAATCATGGCCAGCGCCGCATTGGGATGGATTTTCTCAATGGAACATGCTGGTGTCGCAGTGGCGAATTTTGTGACTTCGCTGACCGAAAACAAATACATGTTCCTGTTGATTATCAACATATTGCTGCTGACGCTGGGGATGTTTCTGGAAGGAAACGCCATTTTGCTGATCCTGGTACCACTATTAAAACCGGTGGTCGAACACTTTGGCATCGATCCGGTGCATTTTGGCATCATCATGATCTTCAACCTGTCGATTGGCGCATTCACGCCACCGGTAGGTACCGTGATGCTGCTGGTATGTAATATCACGCAAGTTTCGGTGGGAAATTTCTTTAAACAATCCCTGCCCCTACTGGCGGCTCTACTGTTAATGCTAATGCTGGTGACATATATCCCGGCGATTTCACTGTTCCTGGTTTAATAATAAAAACGCCGGATGAAATACTCATCCGGCATCATTACGTTAAAACGTTTCCCAGTTCTCCTCGCTATCTGCCACGGCCATTTTGCGCGGCGTAGCTGGCGTCACGGTTTTTACCACAGCCGATGCTTCACGCTGCTGTTGCTGCTGTTGCTGAATCCGGAACACTGCCACTGCTTCGGTCAGGCGACTGGCCTGCTCTTCCAGCGCGGCGGCGGCGGCGGCAGATTCTTCCACCAGCGCGGCGTTCTGTTGAGTTACCCGGTCCATCTCAGCAACCGCTAAGCCAACCTGATCGATACCACGGCTCTGCTCATCAGAAGCAGAAGCAATTTCGCCCATAATGTCCGTCACGCGGGTCACGGCACTGACAATCTCCGCCATTGTTTCCCCGGCGCTTTCGACCAGCGTAGAGCCAACATCCACTTTCCCCACCGAGTCTTCAATCAGGCTTTTAATTTCACGAGCAGCCTGAGCGCTACGCTGGGCCAGATTACGCACTTCTCCCGCGACCACCGCAAAACCGCGTCCTTGCTCACCCGCACGCGCAGCCTCAACCGCCGCGTTCAAAGCCAGAATATTGGTCTGGAAGGCAATGCCGTCAATTACGCTGATAATATCGGCGATTTTCTGCGAACTGGTGGAGATATCGCGCATGGTCTGCACCACGTTATCCACCACTTTGCCGCCGCGTTGCGCCGTTTCGGAAGCACTTAACGCCAGATGGCTGGCCTGGCGCGCATTTTCGGCGTTCTGCTTCACCGTTGCGGTCAGTTGCTCCATGCTGGCTGCCGTCTCTTCCAGCGAAGCGGCCTGTTGCTCGGTGCGCGAAGAGAGATCGTTATTGCCGGTGGCGATTTCGCTGGCACCGCTATAGATGGCATTGGCCCCGTTGCGCACATCACCGACGGTACGCATCAGCTCTCCCTGCATATGGCGCAAACTCTCTGCCAGTTGCCCCATCTCATTAGAGCCATCCACCTCAATCGGTTTCACCAGATCGCCGCCTGCAATATGACGAATGCTGTCAATCAGGCGATTCATTGGCGCGACCAGCGAGGCTTTAATACCGAACCAGACGGCGAGGATGACCGCCAGTACGACGATCATCACGCCTACCAGAATCCACATCGCCTGGCTGTAGGAGGCATTGTTATCGCTGACGGCGATATCATAGAGCCGATCGTTTTGCTCCATGTAAGCCACATACTGCTTCTCGAAACCGTCCTGATATCCCTGGGTCGGCTGATCAAAGAACTCGTTGATTTTGCCTGCACCTAACAGTTGTATCAGCTCCGCCAGCGCATTGTGATAAATATCGTAATTACGTTTGATCTCTGCCGCTGCGGCGGTGCTCTGACGCGGGTCACGCGGCAACGCTTCGTAATCCGCCCAGTTTTTTTCCGCCTGTTTCAGCGAAATACTGGCACTCTGCATCAACTCAGCAACGGTTGAACCGCTACCAATATTGTTCTGATCCATCATGTAGCGGATACCCGCGCGGTTGAGGGTGTTACGCGTCTGCAACAACGCGACCCAGCTGCCATTCAGCGTGGATTGCTGCTGGCGAATGGTTTGTAAAACAGTGAAATTTTCTTTGTCGTTCTTTAAGGCATTAAAGAACAGACCGCCTGAAGTCAGTTGTAAAAGGCCAAAAACGGCCAAAACCAGCAGTAAGCTGGTCACAATTTTGATACGTTTTAACATGGTTTCTCTTTCCTGTGGACCGATGCAAGATTTTCGGCCTGGAAAGGAAAAACTTTATGAATATCCCGCGAAGATGACGCCGAGTAATTTTATTCACCCCCTGAATTTAAAAAGCCATTATTTACATAAATTATTCGCAATATAAATATGTGATATAAATCACATATTTATGGTCACTTAAACGACGCCTTTGCCGCTCACCGCCATTCCTGACCGCTTACGTCCCTAAAATAACCACTCAGTTATTTACCTTACTTTACGCGCGCGTAACTCTGGCAACATCACTGCAGGATAGCGGTCAATTTACCTCCTCAAACGCAACGCAAACCTAGAACGGCTTCGGCCAACTATTAATCAATACATGCCAGGTTTTACTATGGATACTAAAAAGATATTCAAGCACATACCCTGGGTGATTCTCGGAATCATCGGTGCATTCTGCCTCGCGGTAGTTGCATTACGTCGGGGGGAGCACGTCAGCGCCCTGTGGATCGTGGTCGCCTCTGTGTCGGTGTATCTGGTGGCGTATCGCTACTACAGTCTGTACATCGCCCAGAAGGTGATGAAACTCGACCCCACGCGCGCGACGCCTGCGGTTATTAACAACGACGGTCTGAACTACGTTCCGACCAACCGTTACGTGTTGTTTGGTCACCACTTCGCCGCTATCGCCGGTGCAGGTCCGCTGGTGGGTCCGGTTCTCGCCGCGCAGATGGGCTACCTGCCTGGCACGCTGTGGCTGCTGGCGGGGGTAGTGCTGGCCGGTGCGGTTCAGGACTTTATGGTGCTGTTTATCTCCTCTCGCCGTAATGGCGCATCTCTTGGTGAGATGATCAAAGAAGAGATGGGGCCAGTACCGGGGACTATCGCGCTGTTTGGCTGTTTCTTAATCATGATCATCATCCTCGCCGTTCTGGCGCTGATTGTGGTTAAAGCCCTGGCCGAAAGTCCGTGGGGTGTCTTCACCGTTTGCTCAACCGTACCGATTGCGCTGTTTATGGGTATCTACATGCGCTTTATTCGTCCGGGGCGTGTGGGTGAAGTCTCTGTTATTGGTATCGTGCTGCTGGTTGCCTCTATCTACTTCGGTGGCGTGATTGCTCACGATCCGTACTGGGGTCCGGCACTGACCTTTAAAGACACCACCATTACCTTCGCGCTGATTGGCTATGCGTTTGTTTCCGCACTGCTGCCAGTGTGGCTGATCCTCGCACCACGCGACTATCTGGCAACCTTCCTGAAAATCGGCGTTATCGTCGGCCTGGCGCTGGGTATCGTGGTGTTGAACCCGGAACTGAAAATGCCTGCGATGACCCAGTACATTGACGGTACTGGCCCGCTGTGGAAAGGCGCTCTGTTCCCGTTCCTGTTCATCACTATCGCCTGTGGTGCGGTATCTGGCTTCCACGCGCTGATCTCTTCCGGTACGACGCCAAAACTGCTGGCTAACGAAACCGACGCGCGTTTCATTGGCTACGGCGCAATGCTGATGGAGTCCTTCGTGGCGATTATGGCGCTGGTTGCTGCATCCATCATCGAACCGGGTCTTTACTTCGCGATGAACACCCCGCCTGCTGGCCTTGGCATCACCATGCCTAACCTGCATGAAATGGGTGGCGAGAACGCGCCGATCATCATGGCGCAGCTGAAAGACGTTACCGCACACGCGGCGGCGACCGTCAGCTCCTGGGGCTTCGTGATTTCGCCAGAGCAGATCCTGCAAACCGCGAAAGACATTGGTGAGCCTTCTGTCCTGAACCGTGCAGGTGGTGCGCCGACGCTGGCGGTAGGTATCGCTCATGTGTTCCACAAAGTGCTGCCGATGGCTGACATGGGCTTCTGGTATCACTTCGGTATTCTGTTCGAAGCCCTGTTCATCCTGACCGCGCTGGATGCGGGCACCCGTTCTGGCCGCTTTATGCTGCAAGACCTGCTGGGTAACTTTATCCCGTTCCTGAAAAAAACCGACTCTCTGGTTGCTGGTATCATCGGTACTGCGGGCTGTGTGGGTCTGTGGGGCTACCTGCTGTATCAGGGCGTGGTCGATCCGCTGGGCGGCGTTAAGAGCCTGTGGCCGCTGTTCGGTATCTCCAACCAGATGCTGGCAGCCGTGGCGCTGGTACTGGGTACCGTTGTGCTGATTAAGATGAAGCGCACCCAATACATCTGGGTAACTGTTGTTCCGGCTGTATGGCTGCTTATCTGCACCACCTGGGCGCTGGGCCTGAAACTGTTCAGCACCAACCCGCAGATGGAAGGCTTCTTCTACATGGCAAGCCAGTACAAAGAGAAGATTGCTAACGGTACTGACCTGACGGCGCAGCAGATTGCCAACATGAACCACATCGTTGTGAACAACTACACCAACGCAGGCCTGAGTATTCTGTTCCTGATTGTGGTGTACAGCATCATCTTCTACGGTTTCAAAACCTGGCTGAAGGTGCGTAACAGCGACAAACGTACTGACAAAGAAACACCGTACGTTCCAATCCCGGAAGGCGGCGTGAAGATCTCTTCGCACCACTAACCGGTTGCCTTATCCGGCTTACAAAATGTCTATCGTAGGCCGGATAAGGCGTTTACGCCGCATCCGGCAAATCCCCAGCCCGGACCTTCCGGGCTTTACGCATATCTGGAAGGCAAAATGTTTGGTAACTTAGGACAGGCAAAAAAATATCTCGGCCAGGCGGCGAAGATGTTGATTGGCATTCCAGACTACGACAACTACGTCGAGCATATGAAGACCAACCATCCCGACAAGCCGTACATGAGCTATGAAGAATTCTTCCGCGAACGCCAGAACGCGCGCTACGGCGGCGATGGTAAAGGCGGTATGCGCTGTTGTTAATGGAGAGAGAATGAACCCGATTGCAGTTACCCTACTCACCGGTTTTTTAGGCGCAGGAAAAACCACCCTGCTGCGCCATATTCTTAACGAACAACACGGCTACAAGATTGCCGTGATTGAAAACGAATTCGGCGAAGTCTCCGTTGATGATCAACTGATTGGCGATCGCGCCACGCAAATAAAAACGCTGACCAACGGCTGCATCTGCTGTTCGCGCTCCAACGAGCTGGAGGACGCGCTACTCGACCTGCTGGACAATCTCGACAAGGGCTATATTCAGTTCGACCGTCTGGTCATTGAATGCACCGGCATGGCCGATCCCGGCCCGATTATTCAGACCTTTTTCTCCCATGAAGTTTTATGCCAGCGTTACCTGCTGGACGGAGTGATTGCGCTGGTGGATGCGGTACATGCCGATGAGCAGATGAACCAGTTCACCATCGCCCAGTCACAGGTTGGCTACGCCGACCGTATTCTGCTGACTAAAACCGACGTCGCAGGCGAAGCAGAAAAACTGCGTGAACGCCTGGCGCGCATCAACGCCCGTGCACCGGTCTACACCGTCACCCACGGCGACATCGACCTGGGCCTGCTGTTCAACACCAACGGTTTTATGCTGGAAGAAAACGTCGTCAGCACCAAGCCACGTTTTCACTTTATCGCGGACAAACAAAACGATATTTCGTCGATTGTGGTGGAACTGGATTACCCGGTAGATATCAGCGAAGTTTCCCGCGTGATGGAAAACCTGCTGCTGGAATCGGCGGATAAACTGCTGCGTTACAAAGGGATGCTATGGATTGACAGCGAACCTAATCGCCTGCTGTTCCAGGGCGTCCAACGCCTCTACAGCGCCGACTGGGACCGCCCGTGGGGCGATGAAAAACCGCATAGTACGATGGTGTTTATCGGGATTCAGCTGCCGGAAGAAGAGATTCGGGCGGCGTTTGCGGGGTTGAGGAAGTAAGGGATTATGGGCCGGATAAGGCGCAGCCGCATCCGGCCTGATATTTCACTCAAAATAGTCCATATCCAGTTTCGGCACCTTCAACAAACGTGAAGAAACCCCTACTTCGTTTTCGATCATTAAGTGCACCAGGCGTTCCCCATCAACCAACACCATACCCTCGACGGATTGGGCAAAGTCACGCGCCTGAGAAGTAAATCCAGAAGTGGTAATAAACACCCCACGTTTCGCTTTTTGCCCAGCCAGTGCGCCGTAAAATGCCTGTAATTCTGGCCTGCCTACAGTATTCTGCCAACGTTTTGCCTGAACATAAACTTTCTCCAGGCCAAGTTTATCAAGCGATATCACACCATCGATGCCACCATCTCCAGTACCGCCAACACGCTGCAAATCATCACGGTGGCCGCCATACCCCAGGCGATGCAAAACATCCAGAACAATGACTTCAAAGCGCGAAGGAGAAACCTGCAATAAGTTTTCCAGAACCTCATCAGCCACCGCATCACGAAGCTCTTTTAGCGCCTGATCTAACCGATCGTCCGGGCTGCTCTTTGCAAGTTCTTCATGATCGGGAGAGTCGGCTTTCGGATCTAAATCGACGGCATCCGGCCGTGACTTAAGTTTGACATTCACAAAATTGAAGGCCAGATGGTTCATCTCCTGCTCCGTCATTGGCTGGGGATGAGACGCAACCCAGTCAAAACCCGCAGGAGTCAGGCACCATTTGCCACGCGACAAACTTTGCGACAACCCGGCACGTTTTAAACGGTCATGTGCCCAGCCTGCACGATTTTTATAAACAAGTTGTCCGCTGGTAATGACTTTCGATCGCTGGCTGTCATCCAGTCCTAATGCACCCGCGGCAGCCTCATGAACATCACGCGCGGCTGCACCTTCCGGTTTTGTTGCCAGATAACGCAGAACAGGTTCAATAAATTTGTCATAGGTAGGAACCGTCATAGTACATCCTTGCAGAATCAGGTAGATGTTTTTCGGCTACTATAACACTACCAAAATAGACGAACACGTTAGAAATGAGTCAGTTGCTGTGACTCCGGTCATTGCCCGGAAAGGTACAGAAAGCTAAGATAGGGCGTTATGGGCCTTAAATATTTGGACAGGCCCACACAGCAATGGATTAATAACAATGATGAATAAATCCAACTTCGAATTCCTGAAGGGCGTCAACGACTTCACTTATGCCATCGCCTGTGCGGCGGAAAATAACTACCCGGATGATCCCAACACGACGCTGATTAAAATGCGTATGTTTGGCGAAGCTACAGCGAAACATCTTGGTCTGTTACTCAACATCCCCCCTTGTGAGAATCAACACGATCTCCTGCGCGAACTCGGCAAAATCGCCTTCGTTGATGACAACATTCTCTCTGTATTCCACAAATTACGCCGCATTGGTAACCAGGCGGTGCACGAATACCATAACGATCTCGACGATGCCCAGATGTGCCTGCGACTCGGGTTCCGCCTGGCTGTCTGGTACTACCGTCTGGTCACCAAAGATTATGACTTCCCGGTGCCGGTATTTGTGTTGCCGGAACGTGGCGAAAACCTCTATCACCAGGAAGTGCTGACGCTAAAACAACAGCTTGAACAGCAGGCGCGAGAAAAAGCGCAGACTCAGGCAGAAGTCGAAGCGCAACAGCAGAAGCTGGTTGCCCTGAACGGCTATATCGCCATTCTGGAAGGCAAACAGCAGGAAACAGAAGCGCAAACCCAGGCTCGCCTTGCGGCGCTGGAAGCACAGCTCGCCGAGAAGAACGCGGAGCTGGCCAAACAGACCGAACAGGAACGTAAGGCTTACCACAAAGAAATTACCGATCAGGCCATCAAGCGCACACTCAACCTTAGCGAAGAAGAGAGTCGCTTCCTGATTGACGCGCAACTGCGTAAAGCAGGCTGGCAGGCCGATAGCAAAACCCTGCGCTTCTCCAAAGGCGCACGCCCGGAACCCGGCGTCAATAAAGCCATTGCCGAATGGCCGACCGGGAAAGATGAAACGGGTAATCAGGGCTTTGCGGATTATGTGCTGTTTGTCGGCCTCAAGCCCATCGCGGTGGTAGAGGCGAAACGTAAAAATATCGACGTTCCCGGCAAGCTCAATGAGTCGTATCGCTACAGCAAATGCTTCGATAATGGCTTCCTGCGGGAAACCTTGCTTGAGCATTACTCACCGGATGAAGTGCATGAAGCTGTGCCGGAGTATGAAACTAGCTGGCAGGACACCAGCGGCCAACAACGGTTTAAAATCCCCTTCTGCTACTCCACCAACGGGCGCGAATATCGCGCAGCAATGAAGACTAAAAGTGGCATCTGGTATCGCGACGTGCGTGATACCCGCAATATGTCGAAAGCCTTACCCGAGTGGCATCGCCCGGAAGAGCTGCTGGAAATGCTCGGCAGCGAACCGCAAAAACAGAATCAGTGGTTTGCCGATAACCCGGGCATGAGCGAGCTGGGCCTGCGTTATTACCAGGAAGATGCCGTCCGCGCGGTGGAAAAGGCAATCGTCAAGGGTCAACAAGAGATCCTGCTGGCGATGGCGACCGGTACCGGTAAAACCCGCACCGCAATTGCCATGATGTTCCGCCTGATCCAGTCCCAGCGTTTTAAACGCATTCTCTTCCTTGTCGATCGCCGTTCTCTTGGCGAGCAGGCACTGGGGGCGTTTGAAGATACGCGTATTAACGGCGACACCTTCAACAGCATTTTCGACATTAAAGGGCTGACGGATAAATTCCCCGAAGACAGCACCAAAATTCACGTTGCCACCGTACAGTCGCTGGTGAAACGCACCCTGCAATCGGATGAACCGATGCCGGTAGCCCGTTACGACTGTATCGTCGTCGATGAAGCGCATCGCGGCTACATTCTCGATAAAGAGCAGACCGAAGGCGAACTACAGTTCCGCAGTCAGCGGGATTACGTCTCTGCCTACCGTCGTATTCTCGATCACTTCGATGCGGTAAAAATCGCTCTCACCGCCACCCCGGCTCTGCATACGGTGCAGATTTTCGGCGAGCCGGTTTACCGTTACACCTACCGTACCGCGGTTATCGACGGTTTTCTGATCGACCAGGATCCGCCGATTCAGATCACCACCCGCAACGCCCAGGAAGGGGTTTATCTCTCCAAAGGCGAGCAGGTTGAGCGCATCAGCCCGCAGGGGGAAGTGATCAACGACACCCTGGAAGACGATCAGGATTTTGAGATCGCCGACTTTAACCGTGGCCTGGTGATCCCGGCGTTTAACCGCGCCGTCTGTAACGAACTCACCAACTACCTTGACCCGACCGGGTCACAAAAAACGCTGGTCTTCTGCGTCACCAATGCCCATGCCGATATGGTGGTGGAAGAGCTGCGTACCGCGTTCAAGAAAAAGTATCCACAACTGGAGCACGACGCGATCATCAAGATCACCGGTGATGCCGATAAAGACGCGCGAAAAGTGCAGACCATGATCACCCGCTTCAATAAAGAGCGGCTGCCCAATATCGTGGTCACCGTCGACCTGCTGACGACCGGCGTCGATATTCCGTCGATCTGTAATATCGTGTTCCTGCGCAAGGTACGCAGCCGTATTCTGTACGAGCAGATGAAAGGGCGCGCCACGCGCTTATGCCCGGAGGTGAATAAAACCAGCTTTAAGATTTTCGACTGTGTCGATATCTACAGCACGCTGGAGAGCGTCGACACCATGCGTCCGGTGGTGGTGCGTCCGAAGGTGGAACTGCAAACGCTGGTCAACGAAATTACCGATTCAGAAACCTATAAAATCACCGAAGCGGATGGCCGCAGTTTTGCCGAGCACAGCCATGAACAACTGGTGGCGAAGCTCCAGCGCATCATCGGCCTGGCCACGTTTAACCGTGACCGCAGCGAAACGATAGACAAACAGGTGCGTCGTCTGGATGAGCTATGCCAGGACGCGGCGGGGGTTAACTTTAACGGCTTCGCCTCGCGCCTGCGGGAAAAAGGGCCGCACTGGAGCGCCGAAGTCTTTAACAAACTACCTGGCTTTATCGCCCGTCTGGAAAAGCTGAAAACCGACATCAACAACCTGAATGATGCGCCGATCTTCCTCGATATCGACGATGAAGTGGTGAGCGTAAAATCGCTGTACGGTGATTACGACACGCCGCAGGATTTCCTCGAAGCCTTTGACTCGCTGGTGCAACGTTCCCCGAATGCACAGCCGGCATTGCAGGCGGTGATTAATCGCCCGCGCGATCTCACCCGTAAAGGGCTGGTCGAGCTACAGGAGTGGTTTGACCGCCAGCACTTTGAGGAATCTTCCCTGCGCAAAGCATGGCAAGAGACGCGCAATGAAGATATCGCCGCCCGGCTGATTGGACATATTCGCCGCGCTGCGGTGGGCGATGCGCTGAAACCGTTTGAGGAACGTGTCGATCACGCGCTGACGCGCATTAAGGGCGAAAATGACTGGAGCAGCGAGCAATTAAGCTGGCTCGATCGTTTAGCGCAGGCGCTGAAAGAGAAAGTGGTGCTCGACGACGATGTCTTCAAAACCGGCAACTTCCACCGTCGCGGCGGGAAGGCGATGCTGCAAAGAACCTTTGACGATAATCTCGACAACCTGCTCGATAAATTCAGCGATTACATTTGGGACGAGCTGGCCTGACACGTATACACTTCATCCTTCAGGCTGCCTCTGCGTTGGCTGCGCTCGTTCACCCCGGTCAAGTACTTCTGTACGCTCCCGGGGATTCGCTCACTTGCCGCCTTGATGCAATCTGAATGATTTTGTGTATATTACCCTCGGCAATTTCTTCTTCTGCGGCCCCGAACATGCGGGCCGCTGCTTAATTTACGGAACTTACAATGAACAATAACGATCTGGTCGCGAAGCTGTGGAAACTGTGCGACAACCTGCGCGATGGCGGCGTTTCCTATCAAAACTACGTCAATGAACTCGCCTCGCTGCTGTTTTTGAAAATGTGTAAAGAAACCGGACAGGAAGCGGAATACCTGCCGGAAGGCTACCGCTGGGATGACCTGAAATCCCGCATTGGCCAGGAGCAGTTGCAGTTCTACCGTAACCTGCTGGTGCATCTGGGCGCCGACAATCAAAAGCTGGTGCAGGCGGTGTTCCAGAACGTCAACACCACCATTACCCAGCCGAAACAGTTGACCGAACTGGTCAGCAATATGGATTCACTGGACTGGTACAACGGCGCGCACGGTAAGTCACGCGATGACTTCGGCGATATGTACGAAGGGCTGTTGCAGAAAAACGCCAACGAAACCAAGTCTGGCGCGGGCCAGTACTTCACCCCACGTCCGCTGATTAAAACCATTATTCATCTGCTGAAACCGCAGCCGCGTGAAGTGGTGCAGGACCCGGCAGCAGGTACAGCGGGCTTTTTGATTGAAGCTGACCGCTACGTTAAGTCGCAGACTAACGATCTGGACGACCTTGATGGCGACACGCAGGATTTCCAGATCCACCGCGCGTTTATCGGCCTCGAACTGGTACCCGGCACCCGTCGTCTGGCGCTAATGAACTGCCTGCTGCACGATATCGAAGGCAACCTCGACCACGGTGGCGCAATCCGTCTGGGCAACACCCTGGGTAGCGACGGTGAAAACCTGCCGAAGGCGCATATTGTCGCCACTAACCCGCCGTTTGGTAGCGCCGCAGGCACCAACATTACCCGTACCTTTGTTCACCCGACCAGCAACAAACAATTGTGCTTTATGCAGCATATTATCGAAACACTGCACCCCGGCGGTCGTGCGGCGGTGGTGGTGCCGGATAACGTGCTGTTTGAAGGCGGCAAAGGCACGGACATCCGTCGTGACCTGATGGATAAGTGTCATCTGCACACTATTCTGCGTCTGCCGACCGGTATTTTTTACGCGCAGGGCGTGAAGACGAACGTGCTGTTCTTTACCAAAGGGACGGTGGCGAACCCGCATCAGGATAAGAACTGTACCGATGATGTGTGGGTGTACGACCTGCGTACCAATATGCCGAGCTTCGGCAAACGCACGCCGTTTACCGACGAGCATCTGCAGCCGTTTGAGCGCGTGTATGGCGAAGATCCGCACGGTTTAAGCCCGCGTAGCGAAGGGGAATGGAGTTTTAACGCCGAAGAGACGGAAGTTGCCGACAGCGAAGAGAACAAAAACACCGACCAGCACCTGGCTACCAGCCGCTGGCGTAAGTTCACCCGCGAGTGGATCCGCACCACGAAATCCGATTCGCTGGATATCTCCTGGCTGAAAGATAAAGATAGCATTGATGCCGACAACCTGCCGGAGCCGGATGTATTAGCGGCAGAAGCGATGGGCGAGCTGGTACAGGCGCTGGGCGAACTGGATGCGCTGATACGTGAACTGGGAGCGAGCGATGAGGCGGATGCACAGCGTCAGTTGCTGGAAGAAGCGTTTGGTGGGGTGAAGGAATGAGTTTCAACTCAACATCAAAAGAATTAATTGAGCAAAATATCAATGGGTTACTTTCAATCCATGATAGCTGGTTACGTATTTCAATGGATTCCGTAGCAAACATCACAAACGGTTTTGCTTTTAAGTCGTCAGAATTTAATAATCGTAAAGATGGTGTACCATTAATTAGAATTCGTGATGTTCTAAAAGGTAATACATCGACTTATTACTCGGGTCAAATTCCTGAGGGATATTGGGTATATCCCGAAGACTTAATCGTGGGAATGGATGGTGATTTTAATGCAACTATATGGTGCTCAGAACCAGCTCTGTTAAATCAACGAGTATGTAAAATTGAAGTTCAGGAAGACAAATACAATAAAAGGTTTTTCTATCACGCCTTACCAGGATATTTATCCGCAATCAATGCAAATACGTCCTCGGTTACTGTAAAGCATCTTTCTTCCAGGACACTTCAAGATACCCTACTTCCGTTGCCACCACTTGCCGAGCAAAAAATCATCGCTGAAAAACTCGATACGCTGCTGGCGCAGGTAGACAGCACCAAAGCACGCCTTGAGCAAATCCCACAAATCCTGAAACGTTTTCGTCAGGCGGTGTTGGCTGCGGCAGTAACTGGTAGGTTGACCAAAGAAGATAAAGATTTTATAACAAAAAAAGTTGAATTAGATAACTACAAAATCCTTATTCCAGAAGACTGGAGTGAAACAATTTTGAATAACATTATCAATACACAAAGACCATTATGTTATGGTGTGGTGCAACCTGGAGATGATATAAAAGACGGTATAGAATTAATTCGTGTTTGTGATATTAACGATGGTGAAGTAGATTTAAATCATCTTCGTAAAATTTCAAAGGAAATAGATTTACAATATAAGCGTTCCAAAGTACGAAAGAATGACATTCTTGTAACAATTGTTGGGGCTATAGGTAGAATAGGTATTGTTAGAGAAGATATAAATGTTAATATCGCTCGTGCCGTTGCCAGAATATCTCCTGAATATAAGATTATTGTTCCTATGTTTCTCCATATATGGTTAAGTTCACCAGTTATGCAAACATGGCTAGTTCAGTCATCTAAGGAGGTCGCCAGAAAGACATTAAATTTAAAAGATCTTAAAAATGCATTTGTCCCTTTACCGTCTATAGAAGAACAACACGAAATCGTTCGCCGCGTCGAGCAACTCTTCGCCTACGCCGACTCCATAGAAAAACAGGTCAACAACGCCTTAGCCCGCGTCAACAACCTGACGCAATCCATCCTGGCAAAAGCGTTCCGTGGTGAACTCACCGCCCAGTGGCGGGCCGAAAACCCGGATTTAATCAGCGGAGAAAACAGCGCCGCTGCGTTGCTGGAGAAAATCAAAGCTGAGCGCGCAGCCAGCGGGGGTAAAAAAGCCTCGCGTAAAAAGTTCTGATCATTATTTTCTGGCGCACCTTTCCGGTGCGCTTTTTATTATTTCTCGCCAATCATAACTCACATAAATATATTTAAATCATTCCGGAAATTGCCCATTTTATTCTATTTTTAGCTGGACTTTCCCTGTATTTACTGATGATATATCCAGGTATTTAGCGCGGTGCGGATGTGCGCCAACACACCCGCACCGCTAATCACAATCCCTATTTCTAAGGAATAGTAATCATGACTGACATGCATTCTATTGCACAACCGTTCGAAGCAGAAGTCTCCCCGGCAAATAACCGTCAATTAACCGTGAGTTATGCGAGTCGCTACCCGGATTACAGCCGTATTCCCGCCATCACCCTGAAAGGTCAGTGGCTGGAAGCCGCCGGTTTTACCACCGGCACGGCGGTAAATGTCAAAGTGATGGAAGGCTGTATTGTCCTCACCGCCCAACCACTCGCCGTCGAAGAGAGCGAACTGATGCAGTCGCTGCGCCAGGTGTGCAAGCTGTCGGCACGTAAACAAAAGCAGGTGCAGGCGTTTATTGGAGTGATTGCCGGTAAACAGAAAGTCGCGTAACAGCGTTTACTCCCGGTTAACCACCGGGAGCCTTCCACTGACTCAATAGAAACTTTCCCCCTCAGTAAATATTTACCTGCCTGATTGTGCAGTAAAAATCCATTGTTTCAGTACGTTGCGAAAGCGATAATAGAGGCTTAGCAATGAGGAAGGCACATCTTATGGAATCAATTCAAGCCTGGATTGAAAAATTTATTGAGCAAGCACAGCAACAAAGTTCACAATCCACTAAAGATTATCCAACGTCTTACCGTAACCTGCGAGTAAAAGTGAGTTTCGGTTATGGCAATTTTACATCTATTCCCTGGTTTGCATTTCTTGGAGAAGGTCAGGAAGTTTCTAACGGTATATATCCCGTTATTCTCTATTATAAAGATTTTGATGAGTTGGTTTTGGCTTATGGTATAAGCGACACGAATAAACCACATGCCCAATGGCAGTTCTCTTCAGACATACCTAAAACAATCGCAGAGTATTTTCAGGCAACTTCAGGTGTTTATCCTAAAAAATACGGACAGTCCTATTACACCTGTTCCCAAAAAGTCTCACAAGGTCTTGATTATACCCGGTTTGCCTCCATGCTGGACAACATAATCAACGACTATAAATTAATATTTAATTCCAGCGAGAGTGTTATTCCACCTATGTCAAAAACTGAATCATACTGTCTGGAAGATGCGTTAAATGATTTGTTTATCCCTGAAACCACGATAGAGACGATACTCAAACGATTAACCATCAAAAAAAATATTATCCTCCAGGGGCCGCCCGGCGTTGGAAAAACCTTTGTTGCACGCCGTCTGGCTTACCTGCTGACAGGAGAAAAGGCTCCGCAACGCGTCAATATGGTTCAGTTCCATCAATCTTATAGCTATGAGGATTTTATACAGGGCTATCGTCCGAATGGCGTCGGCTTCCGACGTAAAGACGGCATATTTTACAATTTTTGTCAGCAAGCTATAAAGCAGCCAGAGAAAAAGTATGTTTTTATTATAGATGAAATCAATCGTGCCAATCTCAGTAAAGTATTTGGCGAAGTGATGATGTTAATGGAACATGATAAACGAGGTGAAAACTGGTCTGTTCCCTTAACCTACTCCGAAAACGATGAAGAACGATTCTATGTCCCGGAGAATGTTTATATCATCGGTTTAATGAATACTGCTGATCGCTCTCTGGCCGTTGTTGATTATGCCCTGCGCAGACGATTTTCTTTCATAGATATTGAGCCAGGTTTTGATACGCCACAGTTCCGGAATTTTTTACTGAATAAAAAAGCAGAACCTTCATTTGTTGAGTCTTTATGCCAAAAAATGAACGAGTTAAACCAGGAAATCAGCAAAGAGGCCACTATCCTTGGGAAAGGATTTCGCATTGGGCATAGTTACTTCTGCTCCGGGTTGGAAGATGGCACCTCTCCGGATACGCAATGGCTTAAGGAAATTGTGATGACGGATATCGCGCCTTTACTCGAAGAATATTTCTTTGATGATCCCTATAAACAACAGATATGGACCGACAAATTATTAGGTGACTCATAGTGGAACAGCCCGTGATACCTGTCCGTAATATCTATTACATGCTTACCTATGCATGGGGTTATTTACAGGAAATTAAGCAGGCAAACCTTGAAGCCATACCAGGTAACAATCTTCTTGATATCCTGGGGTATGTATTAAATAAAGGGGTTTTACAGCTTTCACGCCGAGGGCTTGAGCTTGATTACAATCCTCATACCGGGATCATTCCTGGCATCAAAGGGCGAATAGAGTTTGCTAAAACAATACGCGGCTTCCATCTTAATCATGGGAAAACCGTCAGTACTTTTGATCTGCTTAATGAAGACACGCTGGCTAACCGAATTATAAAAAGCACATTAGCCATGTTAATTAAGCATGAAAAGTTAAACTCAACCATCAGAGATGAAGCTCGTTCACTTTATAGAAAATTACCGGGCATTAGCACTCTTCATTTAACTCCGCAGCATTTCAGCTATCTGAATGGCGGAAAGAACACGCGTTATTATAAATTTGTTATCAGCGTCTGCAAGTTCATCGTCAATAATTCTATTCCAGGTCAAAACAAAGGACATTATCGTTTCTATGATTTTGAAAGAAATGAAAAAGAGATGTCATTACTTTATCAAAAGTTTCTTTTTGAATTTTGCCGTCGTGAATTAACATCTGCATACACAACCCGCTCTTATTTAAAATGGGATGCATCAAGCATATCGGATCAGTCACTTAATTTGTTACCTCGAATGGAAACTGACATCACCATTCGTTCATCAGAGAAAATACTTATCATTGACGCCAAATACTATAAGAGTATTTTTTCACGAAGAATGGGCTCAGAAAAATTTCATTCTCAAAACCTTTATCAACTGATGAATTACTTATGGTCGTTAAAGCCTGAAAATGGCGAAAACATAGGGGGTTTATTAATATATCCCCACGTAGACACCGCAGTGAAACATCGTTATAAAATTAATGGCTTCGATATTGGCCTGTGTACCGTCAATTTAGGTCAGGAATGGCCGTGTATACATCAAGAATTACTCGCCATTTTCGATGAATATCTCAAATAAGCGGTAAGTTTTATAGAAAATACCGCTCCCGACACGACGTCGGGAGCGGCACATCATCAGGAGGCGAGCACCTCCACCAGCACATCCGTTGCCCAGCTCTCTTCACTGTTGACCACATTCCCTTCCTGACAAGCTTGATCCATTTTGACTAACTGGAAAGAAACGTCATCGCGGAAATCAAAGTAATGCCATTGCGATGCAAAGTTGATGCGCCAGTAGCCCATCCCCTGATCGAAGCGGATCTTCAATACCTGACCATCCTCAAAAGTCACCGTCAGTTTACGATGGTGAGGGATATCGCGCGGCGAGTCGAACACCGTCAGTTCTACCGGCCTGCCCAGCGCAGCTGCAAACCACTGATCAGCGAAATCCTGAAAATCCGCTATGCTCATCCAGTCATGGAAAGGCCGGTTACCGGGGCGATCTTTATCTTTAAACAGCGTATCCAGCGTCACTTCAGCGCCATCGGTCAGCTTTGTTTTTAGCGGTCTCAGAATTGATCCCAACAACGCCAGCGCAACCGGGTTTTGCAGATAGCGATCGGTATAGTGAACGCCGGTAATTCGCGTATTTTTCATCAGTGACTGCGCTTCTTCATGGTCGTTAAACAGCACGTCCCAGAAGCGTTGCCCAAACTGCGACAACGGTCCATTCAACTGTTTGTGGATCTGAATGTCTTTGACCCGCTCGACAGCGTTGGCGGCTTTAGCTGGCAGAATAAACTCGCTCAGTTCTACCGTTTTATAACCGAGGCTACGCACTACCAGTTCGTCATTCAGGTGCCACTCCGGCCCCGGAATCGTTGCCTGCTGACTGCGAGAGGCCAGCGTCATCACGCGATCGGCAAAGGTAACCTGGGCAACAATCGGTAATTGCAGATCCTGTTCAACATGGCACAGTCGCACACCCAGCGCAGTAAATTGCGATAGTTCATGCAACAGGTCCGGATCATCCACTCCCGCCGGAATAACAAGATCGACCTCGACGTTGTCTTTTAGCCGATAGCTCTGAATAGCCGCGCGGAACTGACGGGCGTATAAATCCCACTCATTGGGCGCGCCAGTCATCCACAGGGTGAGCTTTTCAGCGCCTTCGTTAATCGCCCGGCGAATCGTATCGCCAATAGCGCCAGGGCAGTAGCGGGCATCCGGCAGCGAGAATGTCTCTTCATCCGGTAAACCGATGTAATACGTGAAGTCATCGCCAAGCCAGGCCAGCGCCGCTTTGCGATCCAGCAAATCATGATCGTGGCGAGTCTGGGAATCAAGCAGGCATTCACTACATGCAGTATCACAATGGCGGCAGCCTAACTGTTTCACCATTCCCTGCAAAATAGCTTCAATGTGTACCGGTGCGCTGGAGGCAAAACCTGCACCACCGCTGATCACATCATAAAGCTGTAAGGCTAATACCGATTGCCCATCCTCCAGTCTGACCGGACGTACAGAATAGCCGAGTTCTGCGGTGGAGATACCCAGAACGCCCGCCAGCGCCTGACGCAGAGTAACCGCCAGAGTCATGGCGACAATCCGCCCCTCTTCTGTGTTATCTGGCAGATACTCGCCATTTTGTGGTTTGCGCAGAACCATTTCAAAGACATCGGTGCGCGCCAGTGCGCCCAGGGTGACTTTCTTCACGAGTGCCGTCGAACCTGGGCAAATCAGACGATGATTCTGGCTGTCGCGGTCCGCTTTACCCGGACGCGGTGGATAGTGAGCTTCCATACTTTTCGGAGCATCATTTTCATTCAGCATCGACTCCGCACGGCCACAGCTCAGACACAATGCATAACCGTGTCCACCTTCCCCCAGACTTTGCTGGAAAACATGCCCATCAGCCCCAGAAGCCATATAACCCATTAGCGGGTTAGGCAACGGTACGGGCTCTGCTTTAACAAAGACCCACGCGGGGACAACCGGGACGAATTTCATGGTTTCAATATTGTTCGTTACCGGAGCATGTGCATCGGTAACAAACCCGGCAGGCTGCAGCACCTGACGGCGATTATCCATGATTATTTTTTCGCCGCAGGCGCTATTGGAGCAAAAGAGCATCCCGGAACTGCTCATCCCCTCTTCATAGCCAATGGTCCCGCATTTGTGACAGCGCCAGGCGCAATCCAGACGCTGGGCTTCATTGGTATCAGCATTAATGTTGTGCCAGTGCAGTGAGACACCGGCAGAGCGGAAGACACGGCCATCAAGAATGATCTCTGCTCCCGGTGCATATTCACGAATGGCAACACCGAGGTTACGGGAAGGTAATCCTTTATAACGGGAGACGTTATCTTCACGGTCCTTTTTATCACGACTTTTCTGCGATTTTTCGCGGATATAATCTTCCATCGTGAAGTTATCAAACGTCACTACATCTGTCGGGAAACCGTATCCCGGCAGGAAGGTTCTGGCAGCCAGATCGCGCAGCAGATACTCGCCACAGTGCCGTTTCTTCTCCAGCTCTATGCGCTTACGATAAGGCGTTTGCGGCTGCGACTCACGCTCCTGTGTCACGAGATCGCGATAAACGGAGAGCCACCGCTGCTGCAGGAAGGTGATCGCGTTGATTGTTTTATCCCGCAGATATTCGGCTCTTGCACCATGCAACGCCGTACCTTTCACCAGCCGTTCCAGCGCCGTGTCGATATCAAGAACCGGACGTTCCAGCCAGATTTTAAAGCGTTCGCATTTTGACTGCCCGTCATCTTCACCGAAAAACCAGAGGCTATCGAGACTGGTTTTTTCTTTATCGGTTTCGCCAATAACGTTACATAAAAAGTCGGACAGTAATAATGCATTGACGTGACGTTGCACCAGTCGGGCGGAGTTCATCGCGACCATGGGGGCCGGGATCATGGTTTCAAATGGCCAGAGCGGGTTGGCAAAAACCTGCTGGTCGTGTGGGTTACCTTTACATAGGGTGTAAGAGATCGCACGTGATTCTTTACTACGCCCGGCTCGCCCGGCGCGCTGTAAATAGTTGGCCGGATGTGGCGGAACGTTGTTCATTACCACCGCAGTAATGCCCCCGATATCAACCCCCATTTCCATGGTGGTTGAACAGTTGAGAACATTAAGTTGCCCATTCTTGAACATCTTTTCATAGCTTTGCAGGCGCTCTGAAGACTGCTGGGCTGAGTGCTCGGCTGTACGGTAGTAGAAGCCGCCTTCAACGACACGATCGTTAATGTCTGTCCAGACGTTTTCCGACCGCAATTGTGCGATCAGCGGCTGATTGCTGACCCAGTCGCGTACTTTCGCCAGCCCCTCTGCGTAGTCTTCCTGTGAACGATCCAGCTTCCAGATTTCCGGCATAGTGACTTTCTGCGCGACAAAACTGTCATATTGCGCCTGGGTAAGATGCTCGAACGAAATATGGGTAGGCAGATAAGGGGTTAAGCCTTTAAAAGCCGTATTCAGGATTTTATTGGTTACCGGGCAAATCCAGGCATCCGTGATTAAAGAAAAAGTCATATGCTCTTTCGGTAAATAAAAACGGTTGCCATCGGGTTTCAATACTGCAAGCGGTCCGGTAAGTTGGGCCCATGCTTCTTTCAGCCATGTATTGATAATATCAATAGTCGCCGTATTGACGGTTTTGAATCCGGCTCCCAACATCAGCAACTTCGCTAAACGATGGGTTATATTGCCATTACGAATTTGAGGCCAGCGTCTGTTCTGATTATCTTCAGGATCTTTTGATTCCGGGTTACGGACGAATTTTGATGAAAAACGGCTACCGATCCAGTTTTTCAGCTCATCATCCAGCTGTGTGAAGTTGCTCTCGCGAACGTAATGATCCAGCGTAACCTTGAGAAAATCGCGCCAGTCATCCAGCGTTAATCCTTTTCCCTGCCAGTGCAAGGGGCTCTTATGTATTTTCTCCAGCCCCTGGTAACCAACCTGAACCAGCCCCCGTGTTTCCAGGCTGTTAGTCCGTTTAGGGCGACGCATGAATTCCCGGAACAACAACATTTCCGAAAGCTTTAGTGGCCCGCCGTTTTTATTAAACACTTCAGGCTGCAAATAGTGGTTATATTTCAGTACCGGGCCACGGATATCGGCTTTATCTTTAAGCTCGTTAACCATTTCTGTCCAGGTGCGGGATACCAGGGTAGTTGCTGCTTTTCCACCGGTTGCAGCCTGATAAGCCTGTTCAAGCTGTTCAGCCTGCGCTTGTGACAATTTCGCCTGGTCTGGCATTCCCCAGCTTCGATATTCTTCTGCCTGCTCACGGGCTTGCTTCGCCCTGGCCGCTAATTTTTCCAGATCGGCATTGGCATTCGGCGCCGTGGACGTTTGTGTCCGTTGATGCCAGCTCAGAATTTCGACTACGCTTCCGCGTAAGAGACTGCGTTCTGCTTCTTGCTGCATACGCACCGCCATTCGAGCTGTACCTTGTCGACTGTCCGTAAAGGTAATGAGTCGACGTCCTCGCCCTGGCAACGAATCTGGTCCGACGCCATCTTTGCCTTCATCACTGGTAAAGTCCTGACAATACTCAAGAACGGTAGGCACGATGTTAGTAACGTAAAATGGCCCTCCTAATAATGCACGCCGGAAGGGTTGTTTCCCACTCATGCCTCTGTAGCCACAGCCACTGGCGCTACAAACCTGTTCAATATCATTAATAATCAGCGGAATGCTGTCATTGTTAATAACGCCAATACGGCGCGTCTGACGGTCGAGGCGTTGTAGGGTATAACCTGCCTCACTGCTTTCTCCTGCGGCAATAATCAACGGAGGCTGGAAACTGTTCTCTTTTTCGACTTTTTCCTCTGTCGCGTCATGTTCAACAGGTACTTCATCCTGCAGAGAGAATTCATCGCCACCTTTATTTTCCCACTGAACTAGTTTGCCCTTTTTGTCCCGTGCCAGAAGATGAGGCTCATTACAATCATTACAGAACGCCACTTCGTAGACAGGGCTTCCACAGTCGCAATTTTGTCGCTGGTTCACATACACATAGCCAAAGGGCCAGCCTTTTTCGAGCGGTGTACCGTGCTTTAATCTGCAATCTTTATCAACACAAGCCCATATTCCCTGGGTATTACGCTGGAAGATATGCGCCCTGACTTTAAGAAATGCGGGATCCTTTGCATTAGGTTGAGTCCCTGAACAGACATCGATCCAACGCAGTACTTCCTGCTGGCTGTAATGCTGTTTTGTCAGCACGTTTAACCGCTCTGTTATCTCATCCAGCTTCATCGGATTGGGCTGTTTGACCAACATCTCACGTATGTAACGCGCTTCGGGGGAATGCGTAAGCGCATAAAAGCGATCAGGACTTATACCTTTAATTTTATTATCATTTTTATCTCTTAGATCCAGATCGGGTATTTGCTCTATTTCGTCTAACGGAAGAGAAACGTTTTTGGATGGTTCCAGTTCAGGAATCACCCGACTTCCGTCCAGAACATCGATGCGCTCCTTCGGGATACCGGATAATTCAGAGAGAAATTTTTTCAGCTGCTTTTCGGCGTCGCTGCCGGCAATGGTCGCAGAGGTCGCTACAAAGCGCACATCATCTGGCGTCACGCCAAACGCTGTCATCACACGACGCAGCTGGAGCGCCAGTTCAGCGGCCTGCGACCCGACATAGGTATGCGCTTCATCCAGTACAATCCAGCGTAGTGATTTTTGTGCTTTGGATTGCTGGATAATCGGGGCGTCGACCTGGCGAACCATCATATATTCCAGCATCGTGCCGTTGGTCACCAGAATCGGGGCTGGCTCCAGACGCATCTTTTCACGGGATAAGACTTCATTTGGTCTATTATCCTGCACTGTTTTCATTTTTGCGTGGAGCTCTTCTGTATTTCCGTTATACAAGCAGTAGCGAATCCCAGTACCAAAACCACGCGTCCAGGCATCCAGACGCTCGCGCTGTGAATTAATCAAGGCGTTCAATGGATAGAGAAAAAGGGCTCGGACACCAACCAACGGATTGTTGCCATTTTCATGCAGTTCCCGGTAAAGATCTTCCAGCACCGGAACCATAAAACATTCCGTTTTACCTGAACCCGTACCACTGGTTACCACCACTGAATGTTTCTTTTCCAGCAAAGCTTTCCAACTGGCTAACTGGTGTGTAAAAGGCTTCCAGTCAGCACCAAATCGGTACCGGCCATTACTCTGATTATCCAGTGAATCAACCACTGCTTTGCTCAACAATGCGTTGCCTTCCGTCAGGCTGCGCATCGTGTGATTTGACTCCTTCCATCCAAACATTTGCTGGAATACCGGAGAAGCAAGGAATGAGCCCGGTTTCCCACAATCAGCCCCCATTTGTTGCGCGAGATGTTCACGCAGCTGCGGGTTGGTAACGCCCATGATACTGAGCGTTGCTTCAGTTGAACGAGACAACGATTGTTCAATAAGTGACGAAAAATAGCGTGTAGTCATCCTTATTCCTTTTTATTTTTTAGCAACATAACGCAACAGGCTGCACTGAAAGATGGTCTTAAACCAGCGGGAATCGAAGTCCCTGACTTGCCTCAGGAAAAATACGGCACCGGGTTTACGGTCAAATACAGCTTCAAAAGAAGTATTTCCGCTTGCCACAGCTGCAGCGAAGACGGGTAACCAGGCCACGGAATAGCGGTGATTTGCGTCAGGATTAATACCAATCACTGGATTTTTTTGTGACATCATCCATTTATACAGACGCTTGCAGCCATATTCAGGCCAGCGAGCTTCACTGTGCTCACGTAAAAGCTCCTGATACCACCCGTGGACACAAGATTCAGGAATAGACGGAGGGAGATATCCGTTACTTAACCATTTCTCAATTTCATCGGCATATGTCGGGAACACGAGCCCCAGCCGTTGAAACATATTAGTAACCAGTAATTTCTGGGTTTCCTCCGGTGCACCTTTTTGGCTCAGGAACAATTTGAAACGCTCAGATGCAGCTTTGATCTCAAAGATGGGGAAAAACTCCCATAGAATAGGGAACTCATTCTCAATACGACTCAGGTACTCTGCTGACATTTCAAATTTGAAGAGCGACATTGCCAATGCCTGCGGATGCTGCACCAGTGCACGCCATACTTCAAAGGTTGCCAGTGGTAAATACCCGAATTGATCGTACAGGCTACGCATAAATTGCCAGCCGGAATGGGCAGGATCGTTAGCCATCTGTCCGAGAACCAGTGTGATGGTATTAACTTCTGCCTGTGGATTAAAAAGCTGGGTCGCTTTCTGCAATGAGCGGATGTTGCTTTCTTCTACCGGTAACGAAGATTCGCCACGAATGAAGCAGGGACGAAAAGCCATCTCTTCACCCGGTTTAGGGACAACCAACCACGGTCCATTTTTGTTAACGATTGAGCTCAACTCATATTCACCGACAGGCACTCCCTCGCTCATTCTAGATGCTAAGGGAATGGATTTCCTCTCGGGTTCACTTAACAGCATGATAACGGGGGAAGGAATCTGCCCAGCACGATGGTTCACTGACTGGCTGAGTAATAGTTCTTTTTCATAATCATAGCGCAGGCTGTATTTATAGCGACGAATTTGCCAGGCCATGACCACACCTGCCCCCGTAATACGCATCTCAACAACCTGATCAATACCTGCCTCAAGTGAAATCAGGTTCTCAATATGTTCGCGCAGACTATAGAGATTCAATTCAACAGGACGATCGCTCAACGCCGTATAACACCATTCATGCCATGCCTGTAATCCACTAACGGAGCGCAAATACAACTGCAATGTATATTTTGTCGGCTCACCATTTCTGGAGAACAGAAACGCTCTGGAACCCAGCAGATCATGCAGCGTAATGTTTTTATCCAGAGGACGTCCGTTTACATCAAGAGCGAGACAGCCTTTAGCGGGAAAAGGTAACTCAATGTCGATGGGGTCAGCCGCCAAATTAGGCAGAACTTGTAATGTAATAAATGCCGGAGGTACCCCTTCCGCTTTAAGTTGTATCTCTGTTCGCCCCTCAGTACGCTTACGTGTAGCCTCCAATGTTTTATCTTTAAGTTTTGCTACACAAGGATGCTGTGTGGTGATTAAGATAGTGCCTTCATTTGCGTGCATTCCACCTTTTATCTCAATACTGAAATCAGCAGGCAAGATACCGATTTTGCGACGCAAGAGCGTTTCATTGTTACTATTACGGATAGAAAGATATTGAGCCCCCAGCATCTCTTGTATATGACATTGCTCAATTGAAATTCCGCTCAGGTAACGCGTTACATCAATGCTTTGAATATCCGGTAGTGTAGAAATGACTTTTGGTACACCAATAAATGTTTCATCTGGATGACAAACCCAGCTTGCACGCTTTCCATTTAGAGCAAACCTTCCGATGCTGATTTGTTCTCTTCCGGTGCGAATCCGATAAGTTTCATTTGCTGTAACTGTAACGTCCTGACATCCCTTCACAGGTAGTGCTTTTAGTCCTAATACGTTTACTGCGCTCGATTGGCCATCAAAACCAGCAACATTGCTATTATCCCGAGGGAGTACAATCAGAACATCGCTGCTTCGTACACTGCAAGAAGCCTGTCCCTGTAACAGCCATTGATCTGCATCAACGATGAAGGTTAACGGCACCTCACCAATGGCAATTTCACTGTCATCAAGTTTAATACTCCCAACAATCATCCCTCCAGCACGAGCCACTAACGACAAACCTGCCGATGGATTTTGCCTGACAAATCTCACTTCGCTTTTACGTAATCGAACTGTTGCCTGTCTGTTTTCCAGGGAAGCATAGGCTGGCCCAAGGCCAGAGACTTCCTCACCATCTTCACAAATGGCAAGTTCAAAGCGCGTAGTTGACGGCTCGCTTGTTACAGGAAAGGAAACTTCGTCCGGAAGAGATACTATCACCCTAAGCTCATCTGGATGCTTTTCTGACCAATAGAATTGGCAACGCGTACTCTTATTTTTTTGTAGTCGAGGCTTAGCCTCTACAGAGGCTAAGCATAGCAGTCCATTCAAAAAATGCGTTCCTGTTTCATCATCTAACGGTATTGGAAACTCGCTTCGCCAGGTAGGGTGAACCTTCTCAAGCTGTTGTACTGGTTCTTTGTGATTTATTAGGTTGTGAGTAAGTACTAAGGAATTGAGGTTATCAGCCATATGACTGATAAGTTCTACAGAGGTATCTTCGCTAAAAACAGTTGGCAGCGCTGATTTTTCTATGACAGCTCTTGCCAGCGAAAGGGCAGAAAAACCTGACTGCTTTGCTTGCTCATATTGTCCAAGGATCCTGGAGAAAACAGCCAGAAAGCGACTGTCTGATTCTTTGAGTAGCCGGAAAGGTAAACCACCTTCACTGAATAATGTTCCGAGAAAATTGCGTCGTTCAGATTCATAAAATCGAATTGGGCGCAGCCAGTAATCTTCCATCCCTTTCGGTACGATAGTACCAAGCTCTGTGGCGGTGAATGAAATCCCTATTTTTTTATATATAGGGTCCCACGTCCATCCGCATTGCCGTTCATAATCCCTGCGGTACCACTCAGAGCAAAAAAGAACAAAACAGGCAGCAAAGTCCCTATTACATATATTAGATTGCGATTGACCGACCGCACGGAGTAGCTGCATTAATTGGGTATATTCATCATTGGTTGCATGATATTCATAAAGAGGACGGCCATCCGGTTGTCTCAACCCTCTAAGATTCACAAAGTTACTTAGCCAGGAAGTACATTTTACCCATGAAATGTATTCTGATTGACCCAAAGCAAGCTCCTTAGAGATAAAAGATACAAAAACAAAACCCTACAATACTTCTAATTTGAAAGAAAACTTTTCAAAAAATCGTATAATTAATCAGGCGGCAACAACTAATTTTTCAGGTCGGTACTATAAATTAATTTTAGATAAAAATGATATCAACTATCTATTAATCACAACTCATTTATCACCTGGTTTTATAATTTCAAATGAAAATAAATCTCAAACAATCAAAAAGTATGCAGTAGCTAACATTTAACTTTCCAGGATATAAAACAATTAGAGAAACTGCACAATAGCGAATAATGAGAGTTGTAAAGTCAGTCAAAAAACACAAGTAATCAGTGTGCGTTTTTTGACCGTTATCGACATGAGTTTAAAGAGTTTAGTGAAGAAGATATTCCTGTACACTCCATACCTATTGATGAATTGTCTCGGGAAAATTTTTATAACTTAATTTAAAAACATAAAAACGTTTTATTATATATAAATCTATAACCCCCCTCACTCCACATCCTCCCTGCGTAACCCAATATCCCTCAACCGCTCATCACTCATCTGCTGTAACCCCCGCCGGGCCTGCATTTGCCGCCGCCAACGCCTCACTGCCTGCCAGAGTTGCACAAGTCCAATAAACGGTGCTTTAGCTTTGTTTTCGTGAAATTCCATCTGCTGCCTCCTCATCTTTCAGAGGCTTCATCATCCGCCTTCTGGCAGTTCACAATACAGATGCAAATATTAGTTTTATTTAACATACAGACAGGTTAAAACAGCATCTGCATCCGGTTTTTTAGCCTCATCTGTACCGGTTTTTCTCTCTGTATGGTCCAAATAAGGAATACAGCATGACGCGTTATCAACATCTGGCGACTCTGCTTGCCGAGCGGATTGAGCAAGGGCTGTATCGTCACGGGGAGAAATTGCCGTCGGTGCGCAGCTTAAGTCAGGAGCACGGCGTCAGCATCAGTACCGTGCAGCAGGCGTACCAGACGCTGGAAACGATGAAGCTCATCACTCCGCAGCCGCGTTCGGGTTATTTTGTCGCACAACGTAAAGCCCAGCCGCCAGTACCGCCGATGACGCGTCCGGTGCAGCGCCCGGTGGAAATTACCCAGTGGGATCAGGTGCTGGATATGCTGGAGGCGCATAGCGACAGTTCCATTGTTCCGTTAAGTAAAAGCACGCCGGATGTCGAAACGCCCAGCCTGAAACCGCTGTGGCGGGAGCTAAGCCGGGTGGTGCAGCATAATCTGCAAACCGTTCTCGGTTATGACTTGTTAGCCGGCCAGCGGGTATTGCGCGAGCAGATTGCCCGCCTGATGCTCGACAGCGGCTCGGTAGTCACCGCCGATGACATCATCATTACCAGCGGCTGCCATAACTCGATGTCGCTGGCGTTAATGTCGGTGTGTAAACCGGGCGATATTGTCGCGGTCGAATCCCCCTGTTATTACGGTTCGATGCAGATGCTGCGCGGCATGGGCGTGAAAGTGATTGAAATCCCAACCGATCCAGAAACAGGCATCAGCGTTGAAGCGCTGGAACTGGCGCTGGAACAGTGGCCAATTAAAGGCATCATTCTGGTGCCAAACTGTAATAATCCGCTGGGATTTATTATGCCGGACGCGCGCAAACGGGCCGTTCTCTCTCTCGCTCAGCGTCATGATATTGTGATTTTTGAAGATGATGTCTACGGCGAACTGGCAACGGAGTATCCGCGCCCGCGGACCATTCATTCCTGGGATATCGACGGGCGAGTGCTGTTGTGCAGCTCGTTCAGTAAAAGTATTGCACCTGGCCTGCGCGTGGGCTGGGTCGCACCGGGGCGCTATCACGATAAACTGCTGCATATGAAATATGCCATCAGCAGCTTTAATGTACCGTCCACGCAAATGGCGGCGGCAACGTTTGTGCTGGAAGGTCATTATCACCGCCATATCCGGCGGATGCGGCAGAATTATCAGCGCAATCTGGCGCTTTATACCTGCTGGATACGGGAATATTTTCCCTGCGAAATCTGTATTACGCGCCCGAAAGGCGGATTTTTACTGTGGATAGAATTGCCTGAACAGGTCGATATGGTCTGCGTCGCGCGGCAGCTATACCGCATGAAAATCCAGGTGGCGGCAGGCTCGATTTTCTCGGCTTCCGGCAAATACCGTAATTGTCTGCGCATCAACTGCGCTTTGCCGCTCAGCGAAACCTATCGCGAAGCACTGAAGCAAATTGGCGAAGCCGTGTATCGGGCAATGGAATGAATTCGAAATAGTGGCGAGCCCCCTGATTTCCTCTCACGAATAGCGTGTGACTCGTTTTATCTTTGCAGGGTCATCTCCACGTTCCAGCATGGCTTAGGCAAAATGCGCTTCGTTCATGCCGGATGCCATGTGAACGCCTTACCAGGTCTACAAAATTTTTAAAGTTCAATATATTGAATGGGTTATGTAGACCTGATAAGCGTAGCGCATCAGGCAGCTTTGCGTTTGTCATCGGCCACTGATTAGTACTCGATCCATGGATCGCGCTTGCTTTCAGGCAAGGGCTGATCTAATGCCTGCATTTGCTCTGCCGAAAGTCCGGTAATCTTTTGTATCCATTCAGGATCCGCCCCATTCTGCAACAACAATCGGAGGAGGCTCTGTTCCCCTTCTTCTTTCCCTTCTTTCCTCCCCCTCTCCCTTCCCAACAACCATCCATCATTATGAATTCGCTCTGCAATCGTCATTATTCGCTCCCTGTGTTGTGGCAGTCGACGGGTAATTTCACTGATAAACTCATTAAAACACGCTTCATCACCAGTCAGTAAAATGTAATTTAACAGCGCAGTTATCTGGCTGTCATTAGCACACTCTGTAACCAGTAATACTACCAGTTGGTCAATAAGCCCCATCAGATCGCGCTGGCGAATATGCTTTTGGATCAACTCCAACAGGGCGACTCTGCGATGCTGCACAATCTCGTCGTCTGGCACGACAGTGATATCCACCAGCGGGAACGCGGCGGTATAAAGCTTCCGTGCGGTAGTCGGGTCGGCAAATTCGTCCAGCCAGCACAAAGACCAGGGATAAGGGCTACGGCTACCGTGATAAAACAGCATCGGGATGACCAGCGGTAGCTGCCGGCGTTTATCATGTTCGATATGGCGCTGCATCACCGCCATGGAATATCGCATCAGACGAAAGGCCATATGAATATCCTCACGGCTCTGATGTTCAATCACTACATAAATATAGCCATCGCCTTCACGGGTCTTTACCGACCACAGAATATCGGAATGTAGCGCCCGCAATTTTTCATCGACAAAGCTGGCGGATTCCAGTTTTAAGCTATCGAGATCGCACTGTTCACGTAAATCTTTGGGTAAGTGGATCTCCATAAAATCCCGCGCGGTGTCAGAGTGTGTGAGAAAGGATTTAAATAATGCGTCATGCGGCGTGCTGGTCGTGAAGTTTGTCATGGCGATCCGTCACCTGTAGATAAGATGGCCCAACTTTAGCGACTAACAAAGCCATTCACACCTGGCTATTTCCTATTCCCCGAGGCGGTTTCCAGGCTATTTTTATTCTTCTGCAAACGATACATTTTTATGGAAGATATCTCGCTTTTTGCGTTTTCTTACCGTCAGGCTCTATTCTTACGATATGAATAAACTCATTGAACTCAGACGCGCCAAAATGTTGGCGCTCTCTTTACTGCTTATCGCCGCTGCTACCTTTGTCGTTACGCTGTTTTTGCCGCCCAATTTTTGGGTGAGCGGTGTGAAGGCGATTGCTGAAGCGGCGATGGTCGGCGCGCTGGCGGACTGGTTTGCGGTGGTGGCGCTGTTTCGCCGCGTGCCGATTCCGATCATTTCTCGTCATACGGCGATTATCCCGCGTAATAAAGACCGGATTGGCGAAAATCTCGGCCAGTTCGTGCAGGAAAAATTTCTCGATACCCAATCGCTGGTGGCATTGATTCGACGTCACGAACCGGCGTTGTTGATTGGCAACTGGTTTAGTCAGCCGGAGAACGCCCGCCGCGTTGGTCAGCATCTGTTACAGATCATGAGCGGTTTTCTCGAACTGACCGATGATGCGCGTATTCAGCGCCTGCTTAAGCGCGCGGTCCACCGGGCGATCGATAAGGTCGATCTTTCCGGCACCAGCGCACTGATTCTGGAGAGCATGACCAGAAACGATCGTCATCAGGTGCTGCTCGATACGCTGATCGCACAGTTGATCGCCCTTCTCCAGCGCGATAAATCGCGCAAGTTTATCGCCCAGCAAATTGTTCGCTGGCTGGAGAGCGAGCATCCACTGAAAGCCAAAATTTTGCCCACTGAATGGCTGGGCGAACATAGCGCGGAGTTGGTTTCTGACGCGGTGAATTCTTTGCTTGATGATATCAGCCGCGATCGTGCGCATCAGATCCGCCATGCGTTTGATCACGCCACCTTTGCCCTGATCGACAAGCTGAAAAACGATCCGGAAATGGCAGCGCGAGCCGATGCCGTAAAAAGCTATCTGAAAGAAGATGAAGCTTTTAACCGCTATCTCAGTGAATTGTGGGGGGATTTACGGGAATGGCTGAAAGCGGATATCAACAGTGAAGATTCTCGTGTGAAAGAACGTATCGCGCGGGCGGGTCAATGGTTTGGCGAAACGTTAATTGCCGATGATGCCTTGCGGGCGTCGTTAAATGGTCATCTGGAACAAGCCGCACACCGCATTGCGCCTGAGTTTTCCGCATTCCTGACTCGCCATATCAGCGACACGGTAAAAAGCTGGGACGCACGGGATATGTCGCGGCAAATCGAGTTAAATATCGGCAAAGATCTCCAGTTTATCCGTGTCAACGGTACGCTGGTTGGCGGTTGTATTGGACTTATTTTGTATTTGCTGTCGCAGCTCCCGGCCTTGTTCCCCCTCGGCAATTTATAGAAATCCATGAAAAACTAAGTGGCTAACCGCGAGAGAGATCAAATAAACCACACTAAAAGAATGGTAATAATGTGGCCTCTTTTCATTATCTCCCGTGGTACGGGGAAGGAAAATCATGTCACTTGTCACCGATCTACCCGCCATTTTCGATCAGTTCTCTGAAGCTCGCCAGAAAGGCTTTCTCACCGTCATGGATCTCAAGGAGCGCGGCATTCCGCTGGTTGGCACCTACTGCACCTTTATGCCGCAAGAGATCCCGATGGCAGCCGGTGCGGTTGTGGTTTCGCTATGTTCCACCTCTGATGAAACCATTGAAGAAGCCGAGAAAGATCTGCCGCGCAACCTCTGCCCGCTGATTAAAAGCAGCTACGGCTTCGGCAAAACCGATAAATGCCCCTACTTCTACTTTTCTGATCTGGTGGTCGGTGAAACCACCTGCGACGGCAAAAAGAAAATGTATGAATACATGGCGGAGTTTAAGCCCGTTCATGTGATGCAACTGCCAAACAGCGTTAAGGACGATGCCTCGCGTGCATTATGGAAAGCCGAGATGCTGCGCTTGCAAAAAACGGTAGAAGAACGTTTTGGGCACGAGATTAGTGAAGATGCTCTGCGCGATGCCATTGCGCTGAAAAACCGCGAACGTCGCGCACTGGCCAACTTTTATCATTTGGGGCAGTTAAATCCTCCGGCGCTTAGCGGCAGCGACATTCTGAAAGTAGTCTACGGCGCAACCTTCCGGTTCGATAAAGAGGCGTTGATCAATGAACTGGATGCAATGACCGCCCGCGTTCGTCAGCAGTGGGAAGAAGGCCAGCGACTGGACCCGCGCCCACGTATTTTAATCACCGGCTGCCCAATTGGCGGCGCAGCAGAGAAAGTGGTGCGCGCGATTGAAGAGAATGGCGGCTGGGTTGTCGGTTATGAAAACTGCACCGGGGCGAAAGCCACCGAGCAATGCGTGGCGGAAACGGGTGATGTGTACGACGCGCTGGCGGATAAATATCTGGCGATTGGCTGCTCCTGTGTTTCGCCGAACGATCAGCGCCTGCAAATGCTCAGCCAGATGGTTGAAGAATATCAGGTCGATGGCGTAGTTGATGTGATTTTGCAGGCGTGCCATACCTACGCGGTGGAATCGCTGGCGATTAAACGTCATGTGCGCCAGCAGCACAACATTCCTTATATCGCTATTGAAACAGACTACTCCACCTCGGATGTCGGGCAGCTCAGCACCCGTGTCGCGGCCTTTATTGAGATGCTGTAAGGAGTGGCAGTGACATATTCGATTGGCATTGATTCCGGCTCAACCGCCACCAAAGGGATCTTACTGGCAGACGGCGTGATTACGCGCCGTTTCCTCGTTCCAACACCCTTTCGCCCGGCAACAGCAATTACTGAAGCCTGGGAAACTCTGCGCGAAGGGTTAGAGACAACGCCGTTTCTGACGCTCACCGGCTATGGACGGCAACTGGTGGATTTTGCCGATAAACAAGTGACGGAAATCTCCTGTCACGGGCTGGGCGCACGGTTTCTTGAGCCAGCAACGCGCGCGGTAATCGACATCGGTGGTCAGGACAGCAAAGTGATTCAGCTTGATGATGACGGTAACCTGTGCGACTTCCTGATGAATGACAAATGCGCGGCGGGCACCGGGCGTTTCCTGGAGGTGATCTCGCGCACGCTTGGCACCAGCGTCGAGCAACTCGACAGCATTACCGAAAATGTCATACCGCACGCCATCACGAGTATGTGCACAGTGTTTGCTGAATCAGAAGTGATCAGCCTGCGCTCTGCGGGCGTAGCGCCAGAAGCGATTCTCGCCGGAGTGATTAACGCGATGGCGCGGCGGAGCGCCAATTTCATTGCTCGTCTCTCCTGTGAAGCGCCGATTCTGTTTACTGGTGGCGTTAGCCACTGTCAAAGGTTTACCCACATGCTGGAAAGCCATCTGGGAATGCCGGTACAAACTCACCCTGATGCGCAATTCGCTGGTGCAATTGGCGCGGCGGTGATCGGTCAGCGGCAGAGAAAACGCGCATGAAAGAGTATCTGTTTTTATTTCACTCCACGGTCGGCGTCATACAAACCCGCAAGGCGTTACAGGCAGCGGGCATGACTTTTCGCGTCAGCGATATTCCCCGTGATTTACGCGGCGGCTGCGGGTTATGCATTTGGCTGACCTGTCCGCCTGGCGAGGAAATTCAATGGGTGATCCCTGGGCATACGGAATCAGTTTATTGTCAGCAGGATGGTGGCTGGCGCTGCATTGCACATTACGGGATTTCTCCGCGTTAAGGATTCATTAAGATCGCTACGTATACTTCTCGATATCTTATTGATTTGCCTTAAAGGGATTACCGTGACAAAAAGTATTTCGTTAAGTAAACGCATCTTCGTTATTGTGATTCTTTTTGTCATTGTGGCAGTGTGTACTTTCTTCGTGCAATCTTGCGCCCGTAAAAGCAATCATGCAGCATCATTTCAGAATTACCACGCCACCATTGACGGCAAAGAAATTGCAGGCATAACGAATAATATCTCTTCGCTGACCTGGTCGGCACAAAGCAATACTCTTTTTAGCACTATCAACAAACCTGCCGCCATTGTTGAAATGACCACCAATGGTGATTTGATCCGCACAATTCCTCTGGATTTTGTTAAGGATCTCGAGACGATCGAATACATTGGCGATAATCAGTTTGTCATTAGCGATGAGCGCGATTACGCCATTTATGTGATTTCACTGACCCCAAACTCGGAAGTAAAAATCCTCAAAAAAATAAAAATCCCGCTGCAGGAATCCCCAACCAATTGCGGTTTTGAAGGATTGGCCTATTCTCGCCAGGATCACACTTTCTGGTTTTTTAAAGAGAAAAACCCGATTGAGGTCTACAAAGTTAACGGGCTATTAAGTAGCAATGAATTGCACATCAGCAAAGACAAGGCACTACAACGGCAATTTACTTTAGATGATGTGTCCGGCGCAGAATTTAACCAACAAAAAAATACGCTTCTGGTGCTGTCTCATGAATCTCGCGCACTCCAGGAAGTAACGCTGGTTGGCGAGGTTATCGGTGAAATGTCACTAACCAAAGGCAGTCGAGGTTTGTCGCATAACATCAAACAGGCCGAAGGGGTTGCGATGGATGCCTCTGGTAATATTTATATCGTTAGCGAACCAAATCGTTTTTATCGCTTTACCCCTCAATCATCGCATTAACAGGCTGGCATGTTTCACCTTTTTGTTATTAACTTGTTAACAGCAAAAATGACAAACAAGGTTAAACATGCCTTCGCCCTCGCATCCCGTAGAACGCTTTTCTTTCAGCACCGCGCTTTTCGGGATGCTGGTTCTGACCTTAGGTATGGGTTTAGGCCGCTTCCTTTATACACCTATGTTGCCCGTCATGATGGCGGAAGGATCGTTCTCATTTAGCCAGCTCTCGTGGATTGCCAGCGGCAACTATGCGGGGTATCTGGCTGGCAGTCTGCTATTTTCTTTTGGCGCATTTCACCAGCCATCGCGCCTGCGCCCATTTCTGTTGGCTTCTGCCCTGGCGAGCGGGTTGTTGATCCTCGCAATGGCATGGTTGCCGCCATTTATTCTGGTGTTATTGATTCGCGTCCTGGCGGGTGTCGCCAGCGCCGGAATGCTGATTTTTGGTTCGACGCTGATTATGCAGCACACGCGCCATCCTTTTGTGCTGGCAGCTTTGTTTTCTGGCGTTGGCATTGGCATCGCACTGGGCAATGAATATGTTCTGGCAGGCCTGCATTTTGACCTCTCCTCGCAAACGTTATGGCAAGGCGCCGGGGCGCTTTCTGGCATGATGCTGATTGCACTTACGCTTTTAATGCCCTCGAAAAAACACGCCATCACACCAATGCCATTGGCAAAAACGGAGCAACAGATAATGAGCTGGTGGTTACTGGCTATTCTGTACGGCCTGGCGGGATTTGGTTATATCATCGTCGCGACTTACCTGCCGCTCATGGCGAAAGATGCAGGCTCACCATTGTTAACCGCCCATCTCTGGACGTTAGTCGGCTTATCAATTGTGCCTGGTTGCTTTGGCTGGCTATGGGCAGCAAAACGTTGGGGGGCTTTGCCCTGCCTGACGGCGAATTTGCTGGTGCAGGCTATCTGTGTGCTGCTTACTCTCGCCAGCGACTCGCCTCTCTTGCTTATCATCAGCAGTCTTGGTTTTGGCGGTACCTTTATGGGCACGACATCTCTGGTGATGACTATCGCCCGCCAACTGAGCGTACCGGGAAATCTCAATCTTTTAGGCTTTGTGACGCTCATTTACGGCATTGGGCAAATTCTTGGCCCGGCGCTGACCAGTATGCTTGGCAATGGAACATCGGCGCTTGCCTGCGCCACTCTCTGCGGCGCGGCGGCGTTGTTTATTGCTGCGCTTATCAGCACTGCGCAATTATTTAAGCTGCAAGTGGTCACTTCATGAGGGAAGTTTCCCTTACCACTCAAGAAACTCAACCGCAACCGTTGATGTCAGCCAGACCCCGTTTTCCGCTTGCCAAAAAGGGATGCCTCGTTTCGCCATTTCCTGTGCTTTGACGGTTAAAATAACTGGCGATCCGTGTCTTGCTCCCACTTTGCGTGCCGTTGCTTCATCAGCAGAGAGATGCACGTAATGGCGCTCCCCTGCAATCAGCCCTTGTTTTTTTATCTCGTCAAGAAAACGGCTTGCCGTACCATGGTAGAGAAATTGTGGCGGTGTTTTTTCGATGAAGCCAATGGCGACCTGCGAAGTCGAATGCCCCTGAACGGCGCGAATACACGTACCATCACTGGAATAACTAAAGCGCTTTTTATCGCTGGTAGCGACAACGATATCCAGTAATGCGCGGGTTAACCGCTTGCCCGCTTTTTGGGCACAGAGTATGAGCTTATCGATATCCGCCCATCCTTCACGGTCCAGCACGATACCAATCGCCTCTGGTTTATGTCGGAGGACAAAACTTAAAAACTTGCTCGTCTCTGCCAGCTCTTTGTCGTTGTATTTTGCCATCGCGTTTTCGTCCCTGGATTTTCTGTTTTTATTTACTGATGTCATTGTCACTGGGTTTATGAATTTTCTGCAACTCAATCCTGCGCAGAACCTTTGCCACACAGCGTCATTTTTCCGCTATGCAAAAAACGCATAGCAAGAAACATACTTGCATTTTCCCCATACCCACATGACTGATAAGGTTTTTCAGCTCCAGGAATTTTCCTGGCTCAAGCAACACACATACACAAAAAAACAATGGGGATTGTTATGACACAACAAGGGGATGCTGTAGCTGGGGAGCTGGCGACAGAAAAAGTGGGTGTTAAAGGGTATCTGGCCTTTTTTCTCACGATTATCTTTTTTTCCGGAGTTTTTTCCGGGACAGACAGTTGGTGGCGCGTTTTTGACTTTTCCGTTCTGAACGGATCGTTTGGGCAACTGCCTGGTGCGAATGGCGCTACCACCTCGTTTCGCGGCGCAGGTGGCACAGGAGCTAAAGATGGCTTTCTCTTCGCACTGGAACTGGCTCCGTCAGTGATTCTCTCTCTGGGAATTATCTCGATTACCGATGGTCTTGGCGGATTGCGCGCCGCGCAGCAGTTAATGACGCCCGTGCTAAAACCGTTGTTGGGCATTCCAGGCATCTGTTCACTGGCGCTGATTGCTAACCTGCAAAACACCGATGCCGCCGCAGGTATGACCAAAGAACTGGCGCAGGAAGGGGAAATTACCGAACGTGATAAAGTGATATTCGCCGCCTATCAAACCAGCGGTAGCGCCATCATCACCAACTACTTCTCTTCCGGCGTCGCGGTGTTTGCCTTTCTGGGCACGTCCGTAATCGTACCTTTAGCCGTCATCCTGGTGTTTAAATTTGTCGGAGCCAACATTTTGCGCGTCTGGCTTAACTTCGAAGAACGTCGCAACCCAACGCAAGGAGCGCAAGCATGACAACTCAGGTCCGCAAAAACGTCATGGATATGTTTATTGATGGCGCGCGCCGTGGCTTTACTATCGCTACCACCAACCTGCTGCCAAACGTGGTGATGGCCTTTGTCATCATCCAGGCGCTGAAAATTACTGGCCTGCTCGACTGGGTGGGACATATCTGTGAACCCGTAATGGCGCTGTGGGGATTGCCCGGTGAAGCGGCAACCGTCCTTTTAGCCGCATTGATGAGCATGGGCGGCGCAGTCGGTGTTGCCGCCAGTCTGGCAACCGCTGGCGCATTAACCGGCCACGATGTCACCGTTTTACTGCCCGCGATGTATTTAATGGGCAACCCGGTGCAAAATGTCGGTCGCTGCCTGGGAACAGCCGAAGTGAATGCCAAATATTACCCGCATATCATTACGGTCTGCGTGATTAACGCATTGCTGTCGATCTGGGTTATGCAGCTTATTGTTTAACAAGGAGTTACCATGATTGATTATTCCGCAGCCGGTTTTACCCTGCTGCAGGGAGCGCATTTGTATGCGCCGGAAGATCGGGGAATTTGCGATGTCCTCATCGCTAACGGCAAAATTATTGCCGTTGCCAGCAACATCCCTTCTGACATTGTACCGGACTGCACGGTTGTCGATCTCAGCGGGCAGATCCTCTGCCCAGGTTTTATTGATCAACACGTCCATTTGATTGGTGGTGGCGGCGAAGCAGGTCCCACGACACGCACGCCAGAAGTGGCGTTAAGTCGTCTGACGGAAGCGGGCGTCACGTCAGTGGTTGGTCTGCTGGGTACCGACTCTATCTCTCGCCACCCGGAATCCCTGCTCGCCAAGACCCGTGCGCTCAATGAAGAAGGCATCAGCGCCTGGATGCTGACCGGCGCTTATCATGTCCCTTCCCGCACTATTACGGGTTCCGTGGAAAAAGACGTGGCGATTATCGATCGCGTGATTGGTGTGAAATGCGCCATCTCTGATCACCGTTCTGCCGCACCGGACGTTTATCACCTGGCTAATATGGCGGCGGAATCCCGCGTTGGCGGTTTGCTCGGCGGTAAACCTGGCGTCACCGTGTTCCACATGGGTGACAGCAAAAAGGCGTTACAGCCTGTCTATGACCTGCTGGAAAACTGCGATGTGCCGATCAGCAAGCTGCTGCCGACCCACGTTAACCGCAACGTTCCGTTGTTTGAGCAGGCGCTGGAGTTCGCGCGCAAAGGCGGCACCATCGACATCACCAGCAGCATTGACGAACCGGTCGCCCCTGCCGAAGGTATTGCCCGCGCCGTTCAGGCGGGTATTCCGCTGGCACGCGTCACTCTCAGCTCCGACGGCAACGGTAGCCAGCCGTTCTTCGATGACGAAGGAAATTTAACCCATATCGGTGTTGCAGGTTTTGAAACATTGCTGGAAACCGTGCAGGTGCTGGTCAAAGACTATGATTTCAGTATCAGCGATGCCCTGCGCCCGCTCACCAGTAGCGTAGCCGGTTTCCTTAACCTGACCGGGAAAGGCGAAATTCTGCCAGGCAATGACGCAGACTTAGTGGTCATGACGCCTGAATTGCGCATTGAGCAGGTATACGCTCGCGGCAAACTGATGGTCAAAGACGGCAAAGCCTGCGTGAAAGGAACGTTTGAAACGGCATAAACGGTTGTCAGCCGCCCGAATGGACGTAGAATGCCCGCAAGGGCGGCTGACAGAGTATAACGTAATGGATGACTGTGGTGCGGTTTTGCATAACATTGAAACCAAATGGCTTTATGATTTTCTGACCCTGGAAAAATGTCGCAATTTTTCCCAGGCGGCAGTCAGTCGCAACGTCTCGCAACCAGCATTCAGCCGCCGCATCCGTGCGCTGGAACAGGCGATTGGTGTTGAATTGTTTAACCGCCAGGTAACGCCGCTGCAACTCTCAGAACAAGGGAAAATCTTCCATTCGCAGATCCGCCATCTGTTGCAACAGTTAGAGAGCAATCTGGCAGAGCTGCGTGGCGGCAGCGATTACGCGCAACGTAAAATCAAGATAGCCGCTGCACACTCTCTTTCCCTCGGTCTGTTACCGTCCATTATCAGCCAGATGCCGCCGCTCTTTACCTGGGCAATTGAAGCCATTGATGTCGATGAAGCGGTCGATAAACTGCGCGAAGGGCAAAGTGACTGTATTTTTTCCTTTCACGACGAAGATTTGCTGGAAGCGCCGTTTGACCACATCCGCTTATTTGAATCTCAATTGTTCCCCGTCTGCGCCAGTGACGAACACGGAGAAGCACTTTTTAACCTCGCTCAGCCACACTTTCCGTTACTGAATTACAGCCGCAACTCCTACATGGGGCGATTGATTAATCGCACTCTGACGCGCCACAGTGAGTTGAGTTTCAGCACCTTTTTTGTCTCTTCGATGAGCGAGCTTTTAAAGCAGGTTGCCCTCGACGGATGTGGAATTGCCTGGTTGCCGGAGTATGCCATCCAACAAGAAATTCGCAGCGGGCAGCTCGTTGTACTGAATCGGGACGAACTGGTGATCCCGATTCAGGCCTATGCATACCGGATGAATACCCGCATGAATCCAGTTGCCGAACGCTTCTGGCGTGAACTGCGCGAGCTGGAGATTGAACCTGGCTGAAAGTTTTCTGCAGAAAATCTTCCGGCGCTGGGAATTATGATTGAGGTTCCTGCCGCAGTCATGATTGCAGAAAAATTAGCCAGTGAAGTCGATTTCTTTTCCATCGGCACCAACGATCTGACGCAATATATTATGGCGGCAGACAGAGGAAATAGCACCGTCGCGAAACTGGTCGATTATTGTAATGACGCGGTGATTAACGCTATTGCTATGGTGTGTCAGGCCGGACGTAATAATGAAATTCCGGTCAGTATGTGCGGCGAAATGGCTGGAGATATCCAGCAAACAGCACGACTGCTCACCATGGGGATTGATAAGCTCAGTGCCAGTCCATCCCGGCTTCCGGCCTTGAAAGCAGCAATCAGAACCTCCCACTAATTGTGACCTAACGCGATACGTCTTGCGCGTATCGCGTTTCCCGTCATTTACTGCGGCATCGTGCGATGCCAGCTGCCCTTCTGCCAGACCAGGTCAAACGTTAGCGGCTCATCATCGTGGTACAGCATCATCTCCAGACTAATGGCCAACTCGTAGCAATAGGCTTCTTTCAGATTGACCTGCAATGCCGCAATACGTGGCTCATGAAATAAAAGCGCGGAACGTAACTGGCGGCAATACCAACTCTGGAGAAGCTTGTCGCTCTGATTATGCCCTTGCCACTCAGGCATGCCTGAAACAAGTAATATTGGTAGCGGTGAATGGGGAGAACTAAAAAGTTGAAAGAGATCCCGGCATACGGAATCACGCAGCGATAACGTATTGTTTCCTGTACTTTCAGGTAATACCGTCTGAACTGATTGGCGCATCATTTTGCGCACTCCTGACGTTTAGTGGCATCTGTATCCTGCCCTGGCTGCCGGACACCACTGGGTTGATGCTCATATTCCATAATCATTCCTTTATGCTCATTGCGTCCCTGGCACTTTCATAAGGGATTTATAAGATCCGCCAAAGATAAAACACTGTACAGAAAAGAATATCCACTGACTTTTAATTTAAAAAGGTATCATTTGACAAAAGTCATTAAACATAACGGAAATACGTTAACATATTCTGATTATTCCGAATAATTTCTCAGCGTTAAACTGATATATAATTATTCCAAAACAATATATCGTACGTAATGATTAAATTACGCATAATATATTCTGCAGAACATAATTAACTATTCAGGGAACATACATAGTGCAAAGCGGTTAAACTTTGCACCAGAAATGAGGGATCAGGCGTCGACTTTATCCAGCGGCCATGAATCAAACAGATAGCCATCGAAATAGATGTCATCAACATTAGAGAACTCCAGCAAGCGCTGCTTCACATTCTCCAGATGCTGCCACATTGCCAGCTTCGCCGCTCGGGCATCTTTTTTGATTAACGCGGCGAGGATCTGTTTGTGATCGCCCAACCACTCTTTGCGATACAGGCTGTCATCCAGATGGCTGTGCAACTGGATCCACATTGGATTGTTTTCCCGCCACTGCCAGGACTGACGGAATAACTCCACCAGCATGCTGTTATGCGTTGCTTCGGCAATGGCGAGATGGAACTGCATGTCACCGCTTTCGCTGCTGCCCGGCGCGCTGGAAGCCAGTTCACGCTCTTCCAGTTGCAATGCCTGGCGCATTTTGACGATATCTTCGCGGGTAGCCTGCAGGGCGGCAAACTCGGCGATGTTACTTTCCAGTAACTGCCGCGCCTGTAACAGCTCAAAAGGACCGGCATCGTTGCAGACGTTGGCATCCGGACTGTCTGCGTTGTGGCTGCCTGAGCTATCAAGAACATAGATACCTGCACCCCGACGCACTTCCACCAGCCCTTTGATCTCCAGCATGATCAACGCCTCACGCACCACAGTCCGCGTCACATCGAGCATTTCTGCGATTTCACGCTCCGGCGGCAGCCGTTCGCCAGGATTGTACGGCGTCTTTATGATCAGATCGCGGATCATCGCCCCGACTTCCTGGTAAGGTCTTTGCGCAGAGGTGGCAGATTTCATGGTGTTGTGTCCGTTAGGTGCGGTTAATCAAATTTTTTCCGGATGCGGCGTGAACGCCTTATCCGACCTACAACGGGCAATTTTACGGCACCCGTTAAGCTCAAACTATACCATTAGCACTGGATGTTGGCACGTACAGGTGGGCAAAAAAACGAAAACTGGTCAACCAAATATTAGTTTGATTGACCAGTAAGTCTGTAGGGTAATCAGTTAGTTACAGCGCAGCCACACACTCGCGCGCACCGCGCTCACACAGCTGCTGATATGCCGCCGTCACCGCGCCAACAAAGTCGGCGTTCTGCGGCAGATCATCGGCAAAGATACCGCTCAGGCCCAGCAGTGCTTTCACGCGGTCTGCACCCTGATACTGCGCGTTGATCTTCTGGAACTCCGCCAGCATCGGGTCAACCACGTCAATGGCATTACCCTGCTCATCCACGCCCTGGGTGTAGCGCATCCAGCCCGCCACGCCCAGCGCCAGGTGACGCCAGCTGCCGCCGTTTTGCAGGTGCAGACGCACAGGGTCCAGCAGACGCTGCGGTAACTTCTGGCTGCCGTCCATCGCAATCTGCCAGGTGCGGTGACGCAGAGACGGGTTGCTGAAACGCTCGATCAGCAGCGTCGCATAGGCGTTCAGGTCCGTACCTTCCGGCATCGACAGCGTTGGCGCTTGTTCCTGCATCATCAGGGCAAAGGCCGCTTTGCGATAAGCCGGGTTAGTCATGGTGTCGGCAATAGTTTCATAGCCGCCGAGGTAACCGAGGTACGCCAGGAAAGAGTGGCTACCGTTCAGCATACGCAGCTTCATCATTTCGAACGGTACAACATCCGCAACAAACTGCGCGCCGACTTTATCCCAGTCCGGACGACCATTAACGAAGTTATCTTCAATTACCCACTGACGGAACGGTTCGCAGGCAATGGCGCACGGGTCGTAAACACCCAGCTGGTCAGCAATTTCCTGTAAGGTTTCTGGCGTCGCCGCCGGAACGATGCGGTCAACCATGGTGCACGGGAAGGTGACGTTTTCTTCAATCCATGCCGCCAGTTGCGGGTCACGCGCCTGAGCCAGCCCAAGAACGGCAACCTTCGCCACATGACCGTTTTCACGCACGTTGTCGCAGGACATCACCGTAAACGCTTTCAGCCCTTTTTCACGACGCAGACGCAGGGCTTCTACGATGTAACCAATCGCAGACTTCGGCGCAGTCGGGTTTTCGAGATCGTGCTTGATCAGCGGGTTATTGAGATCCAGCTGACCGCTTGCCGCATCAGCGCAGTAGCCTTTTTCCGTGACCGTCAGAGAGACAATCGCCGTCTGCGGACGCGCCATCGCGTTGAGAATACCTTCGCAACCGTCGATTTCCGGATGCAGCGCTTCTTTCATCGAACCGATAATTTTCAGCTCGGTGCTTTCCGCGCCTTTTTCCGCCACGGTGTACAGCAGTTGCTGTTTTTTCAGGTTTTCGATCAGCACGCGGTCGTTGCCTGGCATCAGGTTAACTTCGCAGATACCCCAGTCGCTGTCGGTACTTTCCAGCAGATGATGGGTATACAGCGCCTGGTGCGCGCGGTGAAACGCCCCGCAACCGAGATGCACAATGCGTGATTCCAGACGAGAATGATCCCATGACGGGCGGGCAACCGGCAGATTGCTGTCAACAATAGTAGTCATCGTAAACTCCAGAATCCGTCTTCAGAGAGTGACGGCAAGGAAGAAGGAACCGGCACGGCGCGCAGCCATGCCGGTGGGTATTAACGGCTAAAGAAAGCGCGCTGGATCGCCAGTTCGACACCGCGAACTTCGGCCAGGCCTTTCAGACGACCAATTGCGGAGTAACCAGGATTGGTTTTCTTCTTCAGGTCGTCCAGCATCTGATGACCGTGGTCCGGACGCATCGGGATCAGGTCTTCTTTGCCTTCCGCTTTACGACGGTGTTCTTCTTCAACAATCGCTTTCACCACTTCGTACATATCAACGTCACCGTTCAGGTGCGCCGCTTCGTGGAAGGTTTTCGGGTTATCTTCACGCATGGTGGAGCGCAGATGGGTGAAGTAAATACGCGGACCGAACTGCTTGATCATATCAACCAGATCGTTGTCAGCACGCACGCCGTAGGAACCGGTGCACATGGTGAAACCGTTCGCCATGCTGTTTACGGTATCAACCATCCACTGCATATCTTCAATGGTGGAAACAATGCGCGGCAGGCCGAGGATCGGGCGCGGCGGATCGTCCGGGTGAACCGCCATACGCACGCCAACTTCTTCAGCAACTGGAATAATCGCTTTCAGGAAGACAGCAAAGTTTTCGCGCAGTTTGGCTTTGTCGATATCTTTGTACAGCTCCAGATGCTTACGGAACTGGTCGAGGGTATACCCTTCTTCCGCACCTGGCAGACCGGCAATGATGTTACGGGTCAGACGCGCTTTGTCTTCGTCGCTCATAGTGGCGAAGCGTTCAGCGGCCTGAGCAATTTCTTCTTCGGTGTAATCCGCTTCCGCGCCTGGACGCTTCAGGATATGCATTTCGAATGCAGCGAATTCGATCTGGTCGAAGCGCAGAGCTTTGGAGCCGTCTGGCAGCACGTATTCGAGGTCAGTACGGGTCCAGTCGAGCACCGGCATGAAGTTGTAGCACACGGTGCGAATGCCGCACTGCGCCAGGTTGCGCAGGGTCTGCTGATAGTTAGCAATCCACTGCTCATAGTTGCCAGTGTGGGTTTTGATATCTTCGTGAATTGGTACGCTTTCAACGACAGACCACACCAGGCCTGCGTCTTCAACGATCGCCTTGCGTTTGAGGATCTCTTCTACGGACCATACTTCGCCGTTCGGGATATGGTGCAGCGCGGTAACCACGCCAGTTGCGCCCGCCTGACGGACATCAGCTAAAGAAACCGGATCGTTTGGGCCGTACCAGCGCCAGGTCTGTTCCATGATTTTTCCTCTTTCACATAGTGGGTTCCACAGCAAAGAGACGTGGAGCCCCGGAGTTGTTTAGGTATCCGGATGAACAACCAGACCGCAGCCGTGGCGTTGCATCGGATGAGATGGCGTATAAGTTCTACCTTTTGGTAAGACATGTCAACCCGAAATCTGAAATTGGTTAACCACATCACAAGAATTTCACTCTCCTGGTTGTTGCTGCAAATTGCAGCAAAGGGTAATCGATGGTTATTGATCAGAGGATGTGACATTCATCGCAACAATGGTTGACCAATTTACATAACATGTCGCCCAAAATAACAACGGTTCAACCAGGTAAGGTAAAACGTTATGCATGTGCTTAACATTCTCTGGGTGGTATTCGGCATTGGTCTGATGCTGGTACTGAATTTGAAGTTCAAAATCAATTCAATGGTGGCTTTGTTGGTGGCGGCGCTGTCCGTCGGGATGCTGGCGGGCATGGATTTGATGTCGCTGCTGCACACCATGAAAGCGGGCTTCGGCAACACGCTGGGGGAACTGGCTATCATCGTGGTGTTCGGTGCGGTCATCGGTAAATTGATGGTCGACTCCGGCGCGGCTCACCAGATAGCACATACGCTGCTGGCGCGTCTCGGTCTGCGCTATGTACAGCTGTCGGTGATTATCATCGGCCTGATTTTCGGTCTGGCGATGTTTTATGAAGTGGCCTTTATCATGTTAGCGCCGCTGGTTATTGTTATTGCCGCCGAAGCTAAAATTCCGTTCCTGAAACTGGCGATCCCGGCAGTAGCAGCTGCCACTACCGCACATTCACTGTTCCCACCGCAGCCGGGTCCGGTGGCGCTGGTGAATGCTTATGGCGCGGATATGGGGATGGTTTATATCTATGGCGTACTGGTGACGATCCCAAGTGTAATCTGCGCAGGTCTGATCCTGCCGAAGTTCCTCGGCAATCTTGAGCGCCCAACGCCATCATTCCTGAAAGCAGATCAACCGGTAGATATGAATAATCTGCCCTCTTTCGGCGTTTCGATTCTGGTGCCGCTGATCCCGGCGATCATTATGATCTCCACCACCATCGCCAATATCTGGCTGGTAAAAGATACCCCTGCCTGGGAAGTGGTTAACTTTATCGGTTCCTCGCCGATTGCAATGTTTATTGCGATGGTGGTTGCATTCGTACTCTTTGGCACCGCGCGTGGTCATGACATGCAGTGGGTGATGAACGCTTTTGAAAGCGCGGTGAAGAGTATTGCAATGGTGATTCTGATCATCGGTGCGGGTGGCGTGCTGAAGCAGACCATCATCGACACCGGCATTGGCGACACCATCGGCATGTTGATGTCCCACGGTAATATCTCGCCCTACATCATGGCATGGCTGATCACCGTACTGATTCGTCTGGCGACGGGACAGGGTGTGGTTTCAGCGATGACCGCCGCCGGGATTATCAGTGCTGCAATCCTTGATCCAGCAACTGGTCAGCTGGTTGGCGTGAATCCGGCGCTACTGGTACTGGCGACGGCTGCGGGTTCCAACACCCTCACCCACATTAATGATGCCTCATTCTGGCTGTTCAAAGGTTACTTTGACCTGTCAGTAAAAGACACGTTGAAAACCTGGGGTCTGCTGGAGCTGGTCAACTCCGTGGTTGGGCTGATTATGGTGTTGATTATTAGCATGGTAGCGTAAAAGAACACCGGAGCCTGCCAATGGCAGGCTCTGACTGATGACAAAGTCTAAAAATGTGCCCGGCCAGTCCCCTCGCCCCTCCGGGGAGAGGGTTAGGGTGAGGGGAACAGACCAGCAAAGTGCGCTTTGTTTATGCCAGATGCGACGCTGACGCGTCTTATCTGGCCTACAAAGGGCTAACGTGCAGGTTTTAGCTTCAGGTAATATTGCGTACCAGCATTAGCAATGTCCTGTGATTTCTTTATTGATAAACAAAAGTCACGCCAATAATCGATTGCACATTCCCTGCAGTCACCTGCCCTCCGGTACGTGCGTAATTTGCCGTTAATCCCAGACTTACCGCCGAAGTCCCTACTGCTCCTAACGATACCGTGTTATTCGCTGGAATAATCGTACCGTTGCGCGTCAACTGTACGCCGACGCCCTGCGCGGGTGAAAACGACGCGGTATTGGTGAAAATCGAGTTGCCCGCATCTGCGGTTGTGCCGGAGAGGTAATACCCCAGGTTTTGGCTTTTCGCACAATAAACGGTAAGAGGAATCGGCACTGAACCAGGGTAGTCCGGCAGAGTAACGGTGACATCACGAGCAGAAACATCGCAGCCGCCAGTGGGCACCACCACATCATTATTGGCGTAAATATTCCACACAAACTGGAAATCATCGCTGTTATAGTTGTTGGTCTGTCGCAAAATAAGCACGGCAATTAATGAGCCTGCTTTAATCGCCACTCCCCCCGCACTGCTCACAGGCGTCAAATAAAGCGCCACCGGCCACGGCTTATCCGTTCTCGAATTATAAACAACCCGCGGCGTTTCGCTGGTAGTAGGGAAAGGATAGCTACTGCCATTATATTTTACGGTCCCGGAAAAACTAGATAACACGCCGCCATAAGCCGAACCTCGTTGCAGTGTGACATAGTCTGTAATGGTTTCCGGGTAATCGTTATGGCAAAAGATTTGCGTCGAAAGATCCACGACCAGGTTTTGCCCCACATTCACGGCAGGCGCAAGGTTTACATAAACATTGGCGCTGCCACCGCCAATAGGGATAGCGGTACCATTGGCGGTTTTACAGGCGAATGACCAGGCATTTACCGACCAGCCCATCAGCAGTACAGCAAACAGGGTAATAACTCGTTTCATTACAATCATCTCTTCGGGTTCAGCTGTAGGTATAGGTGATGCTAATCACTGCCTGAATGGTTCCCTGAGTGGCTCCGCCATTTACCGTCAATGCTCTGACCTGTAACGGGAAGTGCGCTGATAGTGAGGAATCATCCACCTGAACTGTTTTGGTTGCGCCAGTATTCAATGTGTTGCCACTGTCATCCTGTAGCTCTAACTGGATGTTTTGCGCGGTCCCCTGGTTTTTATAATATCCGGTACTATCGGCTGCCCCGCTGAAGCTGGCAGTGACCCTCGACGTTCCCACCGGACAATTAGTCAACTCAAGCGCAACATCATGCCAGGCCGATGCCGCCCCGGCAGACATAAGACTGAAAGAATAAAGATCGCCGAGATCTACCGTGGCATTGGTGGTGGAAACTGTGCACGGTTTGGCGACGACCTTACCGTTCACCGTGATGGTGACATCGGCTGCCTGTATCGTCGCACTTGCGAACGCCAACATTGCCGCCAATAAATACCCACGTTTGCACCATTTCATGAGCATCTCCAGTTACTGATATTCAAGAGTGAAGGTAGCCGTGGCATTAATATGCCCCGCAGTGACAGGCACCTGTGTCGCCATTAGCCGGGCGTAAAAATTCAACGTATTTGGTTTACCCGGCGTCAGGGTCGTCCACGAAATCGCGGACGATGGGGCATTAAGGGGTATCTCATTTTGCTGCTCATTCAGAAGCTGTATTCCCAGTCCCGCAGCCGCTGACACCGTATTTTCAAGTGCAAGCAGGTTGGCATTGTGGCTATCTGCAACGCCGGTAAACCCAACCTTTACGGCAGAAACGGCGTTACCACAGGGTGACAGCAAAATACGAAATGGAACAACAGGAGTCGTCGCGCCAATGTTGTTAAATTGCTTCGCCGCGTTTTCCATCAGATCAACAGTAAAATTGGTTGATTCAGCGGCCACACTACAGCCATTATCTCTGACATAGCCGCGGATAGTAATCGTGCTATCCGCAGCCAAAGCGTGACTTACCGCCAGCCACAAAAAAGCGCAAAGAAGATAAAAAGGTTTGTTTCTCATCACGCCCCCTTAACGACATTCAGCTGATAGCTGGGTTAATAACTGCTGCTGACTCTCTGGTGGCAGTTGATAATTGGCGACACAGTGAGCATTTTCCTCTTCTCCCCATTTCACCTGCACTTTTCCCGCTAAAGGCATTCCGCTGAGGTAAACCTGACCATTATCCGCAACAATGCCGCTACTCTGGCTACTCTCTGATGTCACCATCGCCCCAAACGGCAGCGGCTTATTATTGTGGGTTAGCGTCATGAGCAGTTTTATCCCAACGCGCGCTTTAAACTCTGCTCGCACGATCGCCCCACGGGTGGGAACAACGTTAGCGACCGCATTATCTAAATCGACGTTATCAGCCAGGGTATTGGTATCCAGCGCCACTCTGTTTTCCCGATATTCAGTGGCATAAGGCAGCACGGCATAACCCCGCCAGTCGGTACGCACTCCTGTCTGGTTTTCGACTTTTGCATCTTTTGCGCCAGGCGCTTTAACAAGCACCACCGTATCGTTTAACGGCTGCCCCAGCGTTACGCCATTGGCATGAGCCAGTACCCCACCGCTGACTCCGTAATAGAGCTGCTTAATATCATCGCTATGGCTGTAACCGATATTGGCATTGCCGTAACCACCGCGATAATTCAGCGTGGCGTAGCCTGTACTTCCGCTATTTCCATCGCCTCCCCCGGCATAACCGGTTTGCACGCTATAGCTGAGGTTGTTGTCTTCCAGCAACGTACCGTATACACCGGCCAGATTGGTCATCCGACCGTTGAGATCGTGTGACATGCTGTAGCTGGCACTGGCATGTCGCCACTGAGATTTACTGTCAGAACGCAGCCAATGGCTGAAAGGTATATTGACGTTAAGAGCTAACATCTGATCCCGTCCTTTTTGCCAGGCGTTTTTCGTCAGGCTATAGCTGAGCGTCCAGTTAATATCTTCGAACGCAGTATTTAATCCAGCCTGGAATTGCTCATCGACATTACTCGTTCCCCAATAAGTTTGATGGCTACCACTCAAATACAGTGTTGATGTGCGCCCGAGTTGCTGAGTAACGGTGAGTTGTAATTTCCCGCGTTTGTTATAAGCGAGATTGTAATAGTCGGTGAATTTCGGCTTAACCTGAATAACTCCATCCTGTGTTTCGATGTTGTAGCCATTCATTCGACTGTATGTTGTATCAGCGAAATTAAAATACCCACTGGTCGAATAACGGTAACCCACTAACTGAATATTCGTACCTGACTCATTGAGCGATTTGTTATAAAGAAAACGCACCGATTGTCCGTCATGCTGACTGTCATCGGGAAGTGTGGAATTAGCCTGCGTCATATCCACAGACAGAGCGCCCAGTGCCCCCATATTTTTCCCGATACCGAAATTAAACGCACGATAACGATCCGCCAGTTGCGTTCCACCATATATTGTCCAGCCAGCCGGAAGGCCGTGGAGTAATGTACTCTGGAAAAAGCGGGGTTTTTCCTGTTGTGCATTTCCACTACGGTATTCTCCTGCCGTAATGGAATAACGTGTATGCCCTTCACGCTGCAAAAGCGGGACTGACGAATAGGGTACGGTAAAAATCTGCGTACTGCCGTCAGCCTCTTTAATCGTTACCTGCAAGTCACCACTATTACCTGCGGCATAGATATCGTTGATGGTAAAAGGCCCCGGTGGCACCGTACTATTATAAATGTCATACCCATTTTGTTTAATAGTGACCTGTGCAGTACCACGAGCAATACCGTGGATCACCGGGGCAAATCCTCTTTGGCTATCGGGTAACATATTGTCATCTGAGGCCAATTGTGCGCCGCGAAAGTTAATACCATCGAAAATATCGCCCTGAGTATAACCATCACCCAGCGTCAGCCGGGAACGTAACGGAATTATGTCTCGCTCAAGCCAGGTATTGATATGCTGCCATTTATTTTTGCTACCTGATGAACTGTCGCTACTGTTATAACTCCAGGTGGTATTGTCGCGTAAACGCCACGCACCAATATTTAACCCACTCTGTAGGTTTAAATATGCATAATGGCTGTTACCCCCAATTCGATTCTGTACACTATTTCCGCTGAAATTATAATTGAGCAATCCGGCATTAATACCGGGATCCCATAACTCAGGAGGAATATAACCACGCGCGCGATTACTCATAAATGCCTGAGGGATCGTCAGGTTGAGTCGCTGCTGACCCACATCCAGTTGCGCAGTAGCGTCATGGATCATTGAGGTTAATGGCACGCAGGCATCATCCGCCAGCAGATTCATACCGGAGACAGAAGCCGTATTCAGCCCCATACTGGCAAGTTGCGCGCGTGTCAGGCAGGGAACAATCCCTTGTTCGCTGTCGCCCGTATTAAATGTGACATCACGCGTTGCCATATAACCATTATTCAAATAGATATCAACACGATACGTCCCTGGCGGTAATTCTTGCCCATTTTCAAAACGCGATAAATCAGCCACAGCCTGGGGATCATCCGCTAAAAAACGCGGGTTAAAATAGAGTTCGGCAGATGACAAAGGTGCCTGTGCGGCAAAAGCACAGGCAACAAAGAGTCGGACAAAAAAACCAGCCAAACGATGCTTACGAATATGCAAGCACTGTGTGTTTCGCTGGTAAAGTCTTAAATTCAGATATGACATTATTCCTCCGGTTTAAATCACCCGGCAGTCAATTCTTTTTATTCAGGCGAAAAAATCCCCCTGCGTTATTCCATTACGCCCGTCATTTTGGGGGTAAGTGCGCCATAATCATTTATTGTTCGGTAAGTAATATTGCTTCCTGCATCAGAAGGCAATTTAACCGCGCTTTCGCCCATTGGAGGCACCAATGCATTTTCAAGAACCCGAGTTCCGGCATTCAACTCTGTTACCGTCAGGTAATAGGGTGTCGGGTTGATCAGCGTCAGAGAATTCGCGCTACGACGAAATCTTAATTTTTCTGCGGCCTGATCGGGTGGCAACGCTAATTTAGCCGGACGATAGTACAGTTTAATGCGGCTGATAATTGCGAGCTGTAGCGTATTCTCAGTCAATTTTGATTTATCCATTGACGGAATCGCTTTAACATTCATCCAGAATAAACTTTCCCGATCCTGTGGCAATTGGTTATTTGTTGCATCAAGAATACGCAAGGTATTCTCTTTTTTTCCCTTCATCGCAAACAGAGGTGGCGTCACGATAAAACGGCCATCCTTTACACCATCGGCATTTTCTACCCATGATTGAATTAAATAGGTGCTATTTTCATCATTATTTGTCACGGCAAGTTGCACTTGTTTTTGCCCTGCCGGATAAATTACGCGAGTCGCACCTAAGGCCACTCCCGCTTCAGCGCGTCCGGCAACCATCATTGCCATGAACATCAGGATACCTGCCAGCAAGCAGAATGTTATTTCCTGCGATTTCCTTACATTGACGTTTTTATTACTCACTGTCCTGTTCCTGTTATCACATTATCTGCTGAACAATTACTGATAGGTTAAAGAGAACCAGGCCTGGGCATTGGCGATGCCGCCAGTAACCCGACGCCCGGTAGCACGATATTTGGCGATGAAATGTAGCGAAGTAGAGCCTGAGTAAAGCCGTTTCCAGTTTACTGGAGGACGATTAATCGGTACGAGGTTTCCTTCATCATCAAACAACGCTACGCCAATATTGGTGGCTATCCCTGGCCCCTCTCCCACGGAAAGCACATCCGGATTTTTACCATCCGCGACACCGTGAAACGCCACACCCACACGTTCACTCACCACCGTGCTACATTCCCGTAAATGAATAACAAAAGGCACCGGTGAGCTATCTTCCCCTACCGCATGAAACCGGTTACTGCTGATTTGCCCCATATTGACCGTCATTTGTTTATCACCGGCTTCAATCCGGCAAGCTTCCGCAATAATGACGCCCTGAAATTGCATATTTCCGCCGGGCAGCGTGGTATTCCATTTATTTCCGGCCAGAGCAAACATTGGCAGCAACGACGCTAACAGAAATAATCTCTTCCTTTTCATCGTTATTTTTATCGCACAAGGGTGGGCATCCCTGCCCGTAATGACGTCCCTGAACCTGGGTAGGTTATTGATACTGAACCTTGAAGGTCGCATCCGCATTAGCAGCACCCGGGGTTGCAGCACCGGTTGCAAAATAACGCGCCTGGAACGGAATGGTGTTAGTACCGTTATTCAGGGTTGTTTCTGAACTAAATGTCGCACCGTCCAGCGTCAGCGCAACACCTGTTCTGTCCAGAATCTGCACACCAACATTTGTTGCGCTACCCGCAGCCGAACTCTGCAGAGCCAGAACGTTGGTATGAGCCGCATCAATCGCCGTACCTAAAAAGGCAACAGCTGCTTTAGATGCAACATTGGTATCGCAATCATTCAGCTGAATGTTAAAACCGACAGCAGAACTGGTTGCTCCTTCCTGCGCCAGCGATGCGGTACGAACCTGTCCTAACTGAACGGTTTGATCAACAGAGCCTGCATCAACTGCGCAAGCGGCGTTAACAACTTCCCCTTTAAAGTGAACGGTCCCACCATTAACCGTCGTGGCAGCGGCCAGAGCCGCTGTGGAACTGAGGGACAGAGCCGACAGAACAACGATTGCCAGAGTTTTAATTTTCATGCTGCTTTCCTTTAAAAAAACTATTTCTAAATCGACATGGGCAGTCGTTCTGTACACTTTGTTTTGTCAACGAGTTTGACTGCCAACACTGCACAGTTTTCCCCCAAAAGATGAAACATTTGGGGCCATTTTGACTCATAGAGGAAAGCATCGCGCACAAACTTTTTCAGTTTATTTGTTGGCTTAATGTTCTATAGTTATCTTTATTTGCAGTTTTTTATATTGCATGAGGTGGTTTTTGGAGAGAAGAATGAGGAAGTTGCGTCGAGCTACAGAAACGTTAGCTTTACATATAGCGGAGGTGATGTGAAATTAATTTACAAGAGAAATAATTTACATATCAAACAGTTAGATGCTTTTTGTCGTTTTTTAATATTTTTATGCTTGAGAAAAAATACGTAACTTATTTATGATATAGACAGTTTGGCCCCAATTGTCTTGTATTTATTTGTTTTTTAACTTTATTATCAATAAGTTAAATCAAGCTTCTTCTCTTTTTAATTTTTCGTTTATGAGATTATTTCTTTCCCATAATCCGGCAAAACGAGCAGCATTACTGGCGGTATAACGCACAGTATGGCGAATATTTCGATGCCCGAGATAATCCTGAATTAAACGGGTATCTGCACCACGTTCCGCCAGTTCATAACCACAAGCATGCCTTAACATATGAGGATGAGTCTGCGTTACGGTTCCAGCTTCAATACCGGCATCGCGAATAATGCGATAGGCCTGCTGGCGAGAAAGCCGACTCCCACGGCGAGAAATAAATATAGCGTCGGTCCGGTCAGCGCCTTTCCAGTTAGCACGTTCCTGGGTCCAGCGTTCCACGGCTTCACGCTCATCAAAACGTAACGGGTGAACGGTAGAAAATCCGTTCTTCAGTCGGCGAATATTTATTCGACCTTCATTAAGGTCAAGATCCTGATAATGCAGATCAAGCAGTTCACTAATACGCATCCCATGCCGATATGCCAACAGAATAAGACAATAATCTCTGGCTCCCGTTGCCCCGTAACACACCGCCTGCATCATGGCCTGAACTTCTTTACCGGTAAGATAACGACGTTTACTCACAATAGTAGTACTCCTGACTGAGATATATTTGAATGAATACCTATAGGAAACCTCAATCGGTCAAAATTAGCCCAATAGATAAAAAGATAACCACACCCGAAGTGATGTGGCTATCAGTCAATTACATTAAATATCATACAAAAATAAAATATCACTGATGTGACAACATCTATTTTCATTGATTTGATTCAATATAACAATAGATTGCAGTGGATTAACTTCCAGTTGCTTAAAAAATAAAGAAAAAAGTATGGAAACAGGCGAATTTAAGTGATGTGTAAATTTATGAATGATTTTGTTTATTTATTTTGAAGAACATAAACCATTGTATTTTGTATGGATATGGTTAACTTAATGTTTATTATGATAATTAAGAATCATACTTACAATAACATCAATTAATAAATGGTTAATCATTTTTGATATATCGTAAGAATAATGTAGTTTTTAACACCATCCCTGGTATCTCAACTATCTCTATAAAACAGCGTGACGCTGTCGTCCTCTGGCTCTATCCCAGATGCCGTAAAAACGCCCTGCATTGCTGGCGGTATACCAGACAGTATGACGAATATTGCGATGTCCAAGATAATCCTGGATAAGTCGCGTATCTATTCCCATATTCGCCAAAGCAAAACCACACGAATGGCGTAACATGTGCGGATGAATCTCCAGTGACAACCCGGCATTACCACCGGAAGTCGAGATAATATGGTAAAACTGTTGCCGAGAAAGTGGATTCCCCTTACGTGATAAAAATACCCACTCGCTCTCAGCATGCGGATAAGAAGTACGGATACTCAACCAGTTTTTTAAAGCCTGAATTTCTTTGTTCAATAGCGGGTGCGTTGTTGAAAAGCCTTTTTTTAATCGATGGATATATATACACTTTGCCTTAAGATCAATATCCGAAATCCTCAATCGGCAAATTTCACTCGCCCGGAAACCATGAATAAAACAAAGTAATGTCAGACAATAATTACGTGCAGCATGAGGCCCGGTATTTGCTGCTTTAAGGAGTGATTCGATTTCACTATGGGTCAGGAAGTTCCTTTTTTTGTTATCAGCCTTATTCTTCATCGTTTTCCCTTATAATTACAGACGCGCACTAGCTGTGCTGGGTTAGCAATAATCCAACATTTTAATCCTGATTATGTTTATAAAAGCGAACGTTTGCTTAATAACTAACGTAAGTGGACCAGTTCTTCTGAGTGAACTTAAATGGAGTAGCGATAGTTACTTATAATAACTTTGCCATACAAACGCCATGCTCTTGCATGCTATGTACCTTTATATATTTATCAATCTGATACGAATCGAATAATAACCCTCATCATTAATGCAACTAATCTTATCTATATATCATGTGATATGTTCTGTAACAAGTAAAATCAACATAAAAAATTCAGCAAAATTTAATATTTGTTCAACTAGCCGTCTCACATATGACATTATTAGTCAACTGCATTTGCCACAAAATGGCTATTTCATGGAACGCAGTAATTTCTTAGTGGCTATTATCATGCTAATGCTTAGGTCCCTAGCGATTATTCCTGCCTGGTTCGTCAGCTTACGCCATGAGATTGTTACATTCCTTTTTCAGACTGTGTATTTCCTGGAGATATGGGGGAACGCAGGCGACGCCTTTTCATCTACATTCGTTGGTAAATATGGCTTTGGTCACTGCGACTTAAACCTTCCTCAATCACAGCTATTCGCCGGGCGATACGGCAAACAAACTATCTGAAACATCATCCTGAAAACACCAACATCTACAAGCCTTTCCAGATCGACTTCAGGGGTGACCACTTACAAGCCAAAACCAGGAAACATATTTCATGATGAGAATTATGATCATCCTGATGGCGGGTAAACACTTGTTTTCACCACGCTCACTGAGTTAGCTTGCAAAGCTTCCCTTGTTTAGACCCTAAATAAATTTTTTATAAAACAAACGGTTAAAAGAAATCATTTAGTTTTTGAAGACCACCTCAAGTGTTCGTCTGGCTTCACATGGCATCTTCCTCTTAGAAAAAGATCGACATATTTTGTGACACGAATTGCAAATCTCGTTTTGTTGTATGGATTGCGTGATTTTTGATCTGGTATAACAGGTATAAAGGTGCACCGCGATAGTCAATGAGACAGGGCATCTCGCAATCTATGGCAAACATCACTTCAGTTCTTTCTCATCGGGTGATGAAAACGCACTTCAGTCTGAAAGGAATATGAAAATGAGATCAACAGACACTCTATTTTATGACTCTGGGTAAAATGGATTGAGTAAGTGATATAGCTTACGAACATTCAAATCAATTAAACATCAGAAGAGATTTTATACTCAGGTATTTAATCTGGTTCTCTGTTTATTTAAATAATGTGGAAAGAGAATTTTCACAGGAGACCTTATACAAAAAATATAAAATACAGCTACTCGTTGCCAAAGACACTATAAGCCTGGCAAAAAATATTACACAACATAAATGCTAATTGTTTATGCGGGCTTTGTATTGCTTTCTGTATCCTACAAATGAGTGAAATATATGAAAAAGGCTAAAATACTTTCTGGCGCATTATTACTGTGCTTTTCGTCACCACTGATTTCTCAGGCTGCGACACTGGACGTACGTGGTGGATATCGTAGTGGAAGCCACGCCTATGAGACTCGACTCAAAGTCAGTGAGGGATGGCAAAATGGATGGTGGGCAAGTATGGAAAGTAATACCTGGAATACCATTCATGATAATAAAAAGGAAAATGCCGCACTCAATGATGTTCAGGTGGAAGTTAATTACGCGATTAAACTTGATGATCAATGGACGGTGCGCCCGGGAATGTTAACGCATTTTAGCAGCAACGGCACACGCTACGGACCCTACGTAAAACTGTCCTGGGACGCGACAAAAGATCTTAATTTTGGCATTCGCTATCGTTACGACTGGAAAGCTTACCGACAACAAGACTTATCCGGTGATATGTCTCGTGATAACGTTCATCGTTGGGATGGATATGTCACTTACCATATTAATAGTGATTTCACCTTCGCATGGCAAACGACGCTATACAGCAAACAGAACGATTATCGCTATGCAAACCATAAGAAATGGGCGACGGAAAATGCATTTGTTCTACAATACCATATAACGCCCGATATTACGCCATACATAGAATATGACTACCTGGACCGTCAGGGTGTTTACAACGGCAGAGATAATTTATCGGAAAACAGTTATCGCATTGGTGTGTCATTTAAACTGTAGTAGACAGGAGACAGTCACAATGAATAAAACAATAACGGCGCTTGCGATCATGATGGCTTCATTTGCCGCAAACGCGTCTGTATTACCGGAAACTCCTGTGCCATTTAAAAGTGGTACCGGAGCAATTGATAACGACACTGTCTACATTGGTTTAGGTAGCGCAGGTACGGCATGGTACAAGCTGGATACACAGGCCAAAGATAAAAAATGGACAGCGTTAGCTGCATTCCCTGGTGGACCAAGAGATCAAGCAACCTCGGCATTTATTGATGGCAATCTTTATGTGTTTGGCGGCATTGGCAAAAACAGCGAGGGCTTGACTCAGGTATTTAATGACGTACACAAATACAACCCCAAAACCAATAGCTGGGTTAAATTGATGTCGCACGCCCCGATGGGCATGGCGGGCCATGTGACTTTTGTACACAACGGCAAGGCTTATGTTACTGGCGGTGTTAACCAGAATATCTTCAATGGCTATTTTGAAGATCTCAACCAGGCTGGAAAAGATTCAACCGCTATAGATAAAATCAACACCCACTATTTTGACAAAAAAGCAGAAGATTATTTCTTCAATAAATTTCTGTTGTCTTTTGATCCCTCAACACAGCAATGGAGTTACGCTGGCGAATCTCCCTGGTACGGAACGGCTGGTGCGGCGGTTGTGAATAAAGGTGATAAAACCTGGCTTATTAATGGCGAAGCCAAACCCGGATTGCGAACGGATGCCGTATTTGAACTTGACTTCACCGGTAATAATTTAAAATGGAATAAGCTAGCTCCCGTCTCATCACCAGATGGCGTCGCTGGCGGCTTTGCAGGCATGAGCAATGACTCACTGATATTTGCCGGAGGGGCCGGATTCAAAGGTTCACGAGAAAATTACCAGAACGGTAAGAACTATGCGCATGAAGGCCTGAAAAAATCATATAGCACTGATATTCATCTTTGGCATAACGGGAAATGGGATAAATCGGGTGAGTTATCGCAAGGTCGGGCCTACGGAGTATCATTGCCCTGGAATAATAGTCTATTGATTATTGGCGGTGAAACTGCAGGCGGCAAAGCGGTGACGGATTCAGTTTTGATCTCTGTGAAGGATAATAAAGTCACAGTACAAAACTAACGCTTCAGGGCCCCGGTAAAGGGGCCCTGCTATCAATTTGTCATTTCAATTACGCGAAAATTATATGAACGCAATAATATCGCCCAATTATTACTATGTTCTTACCGTTGCTGGTCAGTCTAATGCCATGGCGTATGGCGAAGGACTGCCATTACCGGACAGGGAAGATGCGCCTCATCCCAGAATCAAACAATTAGCGAGATTTGCGCATACGCATCCCGGAGGCCCGCCATGTCACTTTAACGACATTATTCCACTGACTCACTGCCCACACGATGTTCAGGATATGCAGGGTTATCACCATCCTCTGGCAACGAATCATCAAACACAGTACGGCACCGTTGGCCAGGCACTGCATATTGCACGGAAATTACTGCCCTTCATTCCTGATAATGCAGGGATTCTCATCGTTCCGTGTTGCCGTGGCGGATCGGCTTTTACCGCGGGCAGCGAGGGGACATATTCAGAACGGCACGGAGCCAGCCATGATGCTTGTCGTTGGGGAACGGATACCCCGCTCTACCAGGATTTAGTCAGCAGAACGCGAGCCGCACTGGCAAAAAATCCGTATAACAAATTCCTCGGCGTATGCTGGATGCAAGGCGAATTTGACTTAATGACCAGTGACTACGCGTCACACCCTCAACACTTTAATCATATGGTTGAAGCCTTTCGTAGGGATCTAAAACAATTCCATTCTCAGCTTAATAATATTACTGCCGCGCCGTGGTTTTGCGGCGATACCACCTGGTACTGGAAAGAAAATTTCCCTCATGCGTATGAAGCTATTTATGGCAATTATCAAAATAATGTTTTAGCCAATATTATTTTCGTCGACTTCCAGCAACAAGGTGAAAGAGGACTGACGAACGCGCCTGATGAAGATCCGGACGATTTAAGCACGGGATATTTCGGTTCAGCGTACCGGTCAGCGGAGAACTGGACGACGTCACTGCGAAGCAGTCATTTCAGCGCGGCAGCCCGTCGGGGGATTATTTCTGACAGATTTGTAGAAGCAATTTTGCAGTTTTGGCGCGAAAGGTGAGCGGGGAGTTTATTCATGGGGGATGTCCTTGTCCGTTCCCAGAGCAGACAACAAAAAACAAATGAGATCAAGGTAATATCTCTTCACTTGCGGGCTCGAACAGCAGGCAATTGCCAATATAATAATCTGGCACAAGGGTGAAAAACGCGCACCGCATAAACCGTTGTTATTTCTTACAGATTAGCCGGATGCCTTAATAGACATCCGCGCCTTTTCGGTTATGGCTCGGAAATCTACGAACATCTACACAGTTTACTGGAACGTTTTGGGCCACAGCGTTCGCAGCACCGTCCTGATATGCCGTTCTGGCGATTATAAGTCGACGGATTCTGGCAAATAGACGATGATGATATGCTTAATGATGTTCAAAGAAATTAGGCCATTATTATATTATTGCTTGCATTTTCTTTCATTCCTAAAAGCACCCGCCATTAATCCCAGGCGCATTATGCAAAGGAAAATGATTAGGTAAACAATAAGATTTATAATCAGGAAAGGCGACTCACAATAAAACGGAAAGTCGCCTTAACATTGGTAAAATATGCCCTTTACTACTCCTGTATCATGAACGGCTCATCACATTTAAAGCTGACGTTGATCCAGACTACCATATATTGCCTTTATTTCATTTTTTACGCCTTCGCCACGGTACACCAAAGACGTATCGTATCGTTGATACTTATCTTCCCGTGCAGCACTGAACCAGTTAAAAGATCCGACACACAGCAGTTCTTCATCCTCAATCACAATTTTGCTGTGGACACGATTAACCAATTTCGTAGCGATACCCATCTTATTGAGCTTTTCAACAGCATCATTCAGCAGATGTTGTTTCTCCTGACGCTTATCATCATCGACATGCGCTATATTGCAGTTTTTATCCGTCACCACGGTAATATCAATGCCCCGGGAACGGGCCAAAGCCATTGATGCCAGAAATCCCGTTTGCTCCACTTTTTGCCAAGATAACCAAGGGGAAATAATCGTTATTTTCTTTTGAGCTCCGGCAAGAGTCTTGTTCAAAAATACATCATGCTGCTCCACACCATGCAGCGTTGAAATTTGTGTATGTGCGGAAATTAAATCCTGTCGTTTCTGAAACTCAAATTGCAACGCATTATTATCTGAAGAAAAGATATATTTTGCCAATAACCCTCGCGGCGAAAATGCGGGCTGCATCTCGATAAGGTCCATATCGCCAAATACCAGAAAACTATCTTTAGCGCGTGAGACAGCAACATTGAGGATACTGCTGTTGCTATCAAGAAACCTGCCATCTTCATGTTTTGAGTAGACAGGAGAAAAGAGAACAATCGCCCTTTCCGCCCCCTGCAAGGAGTGCACAGTCCCCACTGTCAGTGAACCCTGCTCGTCTTTGCCATTAATTTCCAGCTTACGCAATGACGTTTTGATAGCATTAACCTGCGCCGAAAATGGCGTCACAACACCAACAACTTTGTACAGTGCTTCCCCGTAATGGCGCTCTATATCATCCTTATGTGCCACCAGCCATGCTGCTATTGTTTCAGCTTCAAGAGGGTTATAACGGCTCCCTCCATTTGGCTTCATGCCTCTACCATCAATTTGTAAATATCCCATTGCGGGGAAAATCGTCCCTTTTTCCATCCCTCTTTTAGGCTGCAACTTACCGTGATAGCAAATCGCGACTTCTTTAAAGGTTCGTGCTTTACTCTGTTCAACCTTATCATTTTTCTTTTTGTCTCCCGGATCGACGCCATTCGCAAGCAGCTTACGCGCCTCGTCACGACGTACTCTGGCATCCGCTAGTGTGATTTCAGGATAAACCCCAAGTGCCAGCATTTTTTGCTTTCCCTCATAACGGTACTGCAAACGCCAGTACTTAGAACCATTTGGATGGACAAGCAGATGAATACCGCCACCATCAGTCAGCTTATATTGCTTATCCGCTGGCTTGGCTGCTCTGACTTTGATATCTGTTAATGCCATGCGTATTCCCTCCCTGTTGGTACAAGCATTATCGAACCGGAAATACCATCATCTGTACCAACATATGTTGGTAGATGTACGTTGATATCGGTTGACCTTGAGAGAGTTAATATAGCGGGAAAGATAGATAAACACTGGATTTCAGGCATAAAAAAAGACCTCAGTTGAGGTCTATTTACATACTTTTGGTGCGAAGGCAGAAACGTCAGTCGCCTGGACGAATTACGCAATATTATCGAAGTCAGAAAATGGCAGGTGAATCAGGCCGCCGGTCGTTATATTCGTTCGCATGAAGCCGTTCAGCACATCAGCATCCGCGACCGGCTGAATGATTTTATGCAGCAGCACGGCACAGCACTGGCGGCCGCACTGGCACCGGAGCTGATAGGCTACAGTGAGCTGACGGCCATTGCCCGAAACTGTGCCATACAGCGTGCCACAGATGCCCTGCGTGAAGCCCTTCTGTCCTGGCTTGCGAAGGGGGAAAAAATTAATTATTCCGCACAGGATAGCGACATTTTAACGACCATCGGATTCAGGCCTGACGCGGCTTCGGTGGATGACAGCCGTGAAAAATTCACTCCTGCGCAGAACATGATTTTTTCGCGTAAAAGTGCGCAACTGGCATCACGTCAGTCTGTGTAAAATTCCCCGAAAATCCGCCTGTTTTTACTGAAAAAAGCCATGCATCGATAAGGTGCATGGCTTTGCATGCGTTTTCCTGCCTCATTTTCTGTATACCGCGCCATTCCCGGCACGGCCTGAGCGTGTCAGTGCAACTGCATTAAAACCGCCCCGCAAAGCGGGCGGGCGAGGCGGGGAAAGCACCGCGCGCAAACCGACAAGTTAGTTAATTATTTGTGTAGTCAAAGTGCCTTCAGTACATACCTCGTTAATACATTGGAGCATAATGAAGAAAATCTATGGCCTATGGTCCAAAACTGTCTTTTTTGATGGCACTATCCTGAAAAATATGCAAAAAATAGATTGATGTAAGGTGGTTCTTGTCAGTGTCGCAAGATCCTTAAGAATTCGTGGCATGAGAGAGTTAAAGGATGCTGAATCATGTATATGGATTAATTGGCGTTGTTGGGACCATAATCACTATTGCTACTAGCTTCATCCGCAACCAAGATATTTCACAATGGTTGCTCGTTTGTTCTGGATGGTTAGCTGCTTTACTTATTGGATGGTTTACACACAGAACGATTAAAGCAATTAGCAACAACCACACGAATGTTATAAAAAGTAATATGGAGGTAATCAAGAGTCATAATGAATCCAATCAAAACTTGATGGCAGAAAACAAAGAATTGATTAAAGAACTTGCAAGAACTTCAGAACAGAAAGAGAAGATGGAAAGTATAGCTGCTTATCTTGCTACTCAGAACCCCCAAATTAACGCTATGCCAAGAACAGCAAGCCGACCAGAAAATATCGATTCGGAGGCTAATTAAATATGAAAGTATATTTTGAAAATTACTCATACTATCCAGCCCTAAGAACACGATCAGCAGAAATGACCGGACTGAATAATTTATCATATGAGAATAAGAAAAAAATATTACCTTTAATTTCTTTGGGGAAATGGCCTCGCTCGGAAGAAATACAGGTATCGTTAGATAAAAGTTTAGAAGTGATGAGTAATCTCCCATTTATTTTGGATGTCACAAAGGATAATTCTCATCATTGCGCGTCAAGCTTCGAACTACTCTCTCCTGAGAATGGTTTTAAAAACTGGATAGAGTTTTGTTCCAGAAATGATAATATTATTCCAGTAGTCCAGATGCCGGATTCAGCAAAACTTAGAGATATATCTATCCAGGCCAGGGTTTTAGAGGAACTTAAAGGTTCAATTGCATTTAGAATTAGAAATCTAAATACAGACATTAATAAAACCCTGACGTCACTAGTATCGATGAACTCTCCAGAAAATGCCATAGTTTTCATAGATTTGGGCTACATTAGAGGGAATGTATCTGCTATAACAGCTGCAGCAATAAATTCGATTAATCAGATTAGAACTGAGATTCCTGAAGCCATAATTAGTGTGCTAGCAACAAGCTTCCCTAGTTCAGTTACAAATTTTTGCCGTGAAAATGGACAGTCCGGATATATTGATGTTATTGAGAGAGAATTGCATCAAAATATTGGTGGAAGTGATGTCGCTATTTATGGCGATCATGGTTCAATTCATTCAGTAGTGTATGACAACATAATTGGGCGATATGTTCCTAGAATTGATATAGCGTTAAATGATTCATGGTATTTCGAGCGCCGCCCTGGGATGAATAAAGAAGGGTTCATTGAAGCTGCGAAATCAATTTTGGCAGAGTATCCACATTATCAAAGGGAGGACTCTTGGGGAGCTGCAATGATAAGAAATGCTGCTATAGGGGATATAGCAGGTATGGGAAGTCCAGCTAAATGGATTGCTGTTCGAGTGAATCTACACTTAAATAAGCAAATTGAGCTATCTGAAGCTCTACAGTATGGCTTTGATCATGATGAGGAAGATCTTATCTAATAAAAAACTAGGGAAGGTTAGCCTTCCCTAGCCCACAACCCTTTTAAGTACTTTTTCCGGAATATAGGAAACATCATCGCCATATTTCCTAACTATAGAGTCAACATCAACCTTATGGTATTCATTTAAAGATTTCTCCGAACAAGCCTTAAACTCAAACTTAACCAAAGAATTATTCCTTCTTTTAGCTTTGCTCAATAAGGCAAGATCGTTTATAGATATTTCTTGATTACCATGGAGTCTAGATAAAAAATCATTAGATGTCGCATGATACCTATTTTTAATAGATGTAATGACAAATTCTCTAATCTTGTTTAAAGATAACTTAGATGCAAAAACCTCAAGACAATCCCTATGTAGTTCATTTGAAAATGTAATTCCATACTGATTAAGCAGATCTTTAAGCTCAGACTTAAGCAAAAAACCCAAATAAACAAATTTATTTAAGCGAGAGCAAACCCTTCCTTTTTGAATTATTTTAAAGCGTACGCTACTATTATTAGATTGAAATTCTACAACGCCAACATCTGATGAAACCCGTTTAGATACTTCACTGGTAAATTTTGGCGCGCACACAATTGTAACTTTTTCGAAGCTAGATTTAAAAATTTTTAACTGACCATCCAAGCGCTTAAGAGAGTCAAAATCGCTTTTTATTTCAAAAGCTTGTAGGCTTCCATTGGCAATAGCCAAATCAGCTCTTCTGCTCCAGTTAGCAACAACCATTTCATTAATGATCGTTGCATCACTAAGCATGCCTTTTTTATATAACCATTCAATTAGGGCTATTTTAACTTCCTGCTCTCGCAATAACTCAGCCATGTTAATCACACTCACTTCACGTTGATTTTTATTATAGCAACTAACAATTAAAAACTCCAGATTATGTTACTTAACACTCATTTTAAAAATCAACCAATAACTATTTTTATTTAAGTATTTCTTTGTATTTTGAATAATCATAAGGCGTAATATATTTATTACGGTTCATATCCAAATAATCAGCCCACCACTGCATCATTAAACGCCGCTCATCCAAATGCTCGGAGGTATGGATATATGCCGCACGTACATTATTACGCTCTGAGTGGCTCAGTTGCCTCTCTATCGCGTCATCACTCCATAACCCCGACTCCCCCAACGCACCACGCGCCATAGTCCTAAACCCATGCCCACACACCTCGGTTTTAGTATCATAGCCCATCGCACGCAATGCGCTGTTTACCGTGTTTTCACTCATAACCTTAGTTGCGTCATGATCCCCCGGAAAAAGCAGCTCTTTATCACCACTAATCTGCTTTAACTGGTTTAATAAAATCATCGCCTGTCGACTAAGCGGAACGATATGTTCCTCTTTCATCTTCATGCCTCGGTACGAATAACGCACACCTTTAATTTCTTCTCGCTTTGCAGGTATACGCCAAAGAGATTTATCGAAGTCGAATTCATCCCAACGTGCGAAACGTAATTCACTGGAACGCACAAAAGTTAGCAAGGAAAGCTCGACCGCAATCCGTGTCATTACACGGCCACGATATGCAGCAAGACGTGCAAGAAACTCAGGGAATCGGCTAGAAGGTAAAGCAGGGTAATGTCGCGCTTTGGTTGTCGATAGCGCACCAGCCATATCGCTGGCTGGATTTGAGTCGATGTAATCGTTCTGTACGGCATAACGCATAATGGCTGTGACGCGCTGTTGCAGGCGCTGAGCGACATCGTGTTTGCCACTGGCATCAACTTTTTTAATCGGGGCTAACAGGTGGCTGGTTTTAAGCTGCCGAATGTCGGACGAACCGATATGAGGGAATATATAAAGCTCAAGATAGCGAAGAACGCGCGATCGATGGTCTTCACTCCAGCGCTTGTTACTGGCATGCCATTCTCGGGCGATAGCTTCAAAAGTATATGCCCCCGAATTCTCGGCCCGAGCTTCTTTTTGTACGACTTTTGGGTCTATGCCCTGTACTAAAAGCTTTTTAGCTTCATCGCGTTTTGCTCTTGCCTGAGCAAGCGTCACAGTAGGCCAAACACCAAACGCAAGACGATCCTCTTTTTTGTCAGAGGGACGTCTGTATTTCATGCGCCAGTATTTGGAACCTTTGGCCGAAACCTCAAGATACAAACCACCACCATCGGCCATTTTGTAGGTTTTGTCTTTTGGCTTTGCGGTCTCGACCTGTCTGGCGTTGAGCTTCATTTGGGGGCACATTTCTAATCGAAGTTAAGATGCCCCCAATTATGCCCCCAATGATATCCGGATTTCAACGGACAACCTCGGAAGACGCAGGACGAAAAAATCGCTGCAAGCATTGATTTTAAAGGGATATTTGGACTTTCTCGGATGGTCTTGGAAGTAAGAATGGTGCCGAAGGCCGGACTCGAACCGGCACGTATTTCTACGGTTGATTTTGAATCAACTGCGTCTACCGATTTCGCCACTTCGGCACTGAAGAGGTATGCGGAAAACGTTGTGGATTATACCTGTCGCACGCCACCATGCAAGCGCCAGCTTGCTCGCATCTCGCTAAGTGCTGAAATTTTCAGCATTGCATACAGCGATGTGTAACCTTTGTCACACTCCAGGCACCCCGCCCTGCCATGCTCTACACTTCCCAGACCACACCAGAGAAGGACCAAAAAATGTCGATGATAAAAAGCTATGCCGCAAAAGAAGCGGGTGGCGAACTGGAAGTTTATGAGTACGATCCCGGTGAACTGAAGCCACAAGATGTTGAAGTGCAGGTGGATTACTGCGGGATCTGTCATTCCGATCTGTCAATGATCGATAACGAATGGGGATTTTCACAATATCCACTGGTTGCCGGGCATGAGGTGATTGGTCGCGTAGTGGCGCTCGGGAGTGCCGCGCAGGATAAAGGTTTGCAGGTCGGTCAGCATGTCGGGATTGGCTGGACGGCACGCAGCTGCGGGCATTGCGATGCCTGTATTAGCGGTAATCAGATCAACTGCGAGCAAGGTGCGGTGCCGACGATTATGAATCGCGGTGGCTTTGCCGAGAAGTTGCGTGCGGACTGGCAATGGGTGATTCCACTGCCAGAAAATATCGACATTGAATCTGCCGGACCGCTGTTGTGCGGCGGTATCACGGTCTTTAAACCGCTGTTGATGCACCATATCACTGCCACCAGCCGCGTTGGGGTAATTGGTATTGGCGGGCTGGGGCATATAGCTATAAAACTTCTGCACGCAATGGGATGCGAGGTGACAGCCTTTAGTTCTAATCCGGCGAAAGAGCAGGAAGTGCTGGCGATGGGTGCCGATAAAGTGGTGAATAGCCGCGATCCACAGGCACTGAAAGCACTGGCGGGGCAGTTTGATCTCATTATCAACACCGTCAACGTCAGCCTCGACTGGCAGCCCTATTTTGAGGCGCTGACCTATGGCGGTAATTTCCATACGGTCGGTGCGGTCCTCACGCCGCTGTCTGTTCCGGCCTTTACGTTAATTGCGGGCGACCGCAGCGTCTCTGGTTCAGCAACCGGTACACCTTATGAGTTGCGTAAGCTGATGCGCTTTGCCGCCCGCAGCAAGGTTGCGCCGACTACCGAACTGTTCCCGATGTCGAAAATTAACGACGCCATCCAGCATGTGCGCGATGGTAAAGCGCGCTACCGCGTGGTGTTGAAAGCAGATTTTTGAAAATCATTCGCAGCGCTGATCTGAGGCGCTGCCCTCTTTCGCACATATTCTGTTTTGTCTTATCGCCAGCACAGCCTGCCGACATTGTTCGGTGACATTGGCAATATCATGGTTGATATCAATGCGCACAATATCCTGTTCATCTGCTTGTGGACGCTCCAGCGCCTCAAACTGACTTTTTAGTAACGCTACCGGCATAAAATGCCCAGCCCGACGCTGCATTCGCGCGAGAATAGTTTCATAATCGCCATCTAACCAGAGAAAATGAACATGGGGGCTACCCTTGCGTAAAATATCACGATACTGTTTTTTTAATGATGAACAGACAATAAATCCTGTTTCATTCTTTTTATAAAGACTGTATGAAGCATCATTTAAGCGTTCCAGCCAGGGAAGTCGATCTTCATCAGATAATGGAATGCCTTGCGACATTTTATCTATATTTTTGGCTGGATGAAGATCGTCACCATCAATAAATTTCGCAGACAATAACGCGGCAACCTTGCTACCAATTAATGTTTTACCACTCCCTGATACGCCCATCAAAATAAAGCTTTCACCCGCCATTTAAAATCTCCTGAATCATCTTACCTGCGGCGATACTACGCCTGGCGGCATAATAATTTCACGTTTTTTTATTTCTGTTGATAAGAATTACAAGGCACATCACGTTATGCGTAACATAGTAATGTAACAATTTTCTGACGTGATCTTCATCACAAATAATGACAATTAAAACCGCTTAAATGCTTCCGAGGTGTCTACCTGACCAGTGAGGAATTTATGCAAGTGAAAACACAGTCCTGCGTTGTTGCGGGCAAGAAAACTGTTGCCGTTACCGAGCAGACGATAGATTGGAATAATAATGGAACATTAGTACAAATAACCCGAGGTGGAATTTGCGGTTCCGATTTACATTATTATCAGGAAGGAAAAGTAGGTAATTTCATGATAAAGGCACCGATGGTGTTAGGTCATGAAGTTATCGGTAAAGTTATTCATAGCGACTCATCAGAATTACATGAAGGGCAAACGGTAGCCATTAATCCGTCTAAACCGTGCGGTCACTGCAAATACTGCATTGAACATAACGAGAATCAGTGTACAGAGATGCGTTTTTTTGGCAGTGCCATGTATTTCCCTCATGTTGATGGTGGCTTTACCCGTTATAAAATGGTCGAAACGTCGCAATGTGTCCCTTATCCGGCCAAAGCTGACGAAAAGGTTATGGCTTTTGCCGAACCTTTAGCCGTCGCGATTCATGCCGCACATCAGGCCGGCGAGTTACAGGGCAAGCGAGTATTTATTTCTGGTGTTGGGCCCATTGGCTGCCTGATTGTCAGTGCTGTGAAAACACTGGGGGCCGCGGAAATTGTCTGTGCCGATGTGAGTCCCCGTTCCCTTTCGCTGGGCAAAGAGATGGGGGCGGATGTGCTCGTAAACCCACAAAACGACGACATGGATCACTGGAAAGCGGAAAAAGGCTATTTCGATGTCAGCTTTGAAGTGTCCGGTCATCCTTCATCAGTGAATACCTGTCTGGAGGTCACTCGTGCACGCGGCGTAATGGTGCAGGTAGGGATGGGAGGCGCGATGGCAGAATTCCCAATGATGACGTTGATTGGTAAGGAGATTTCACTCAAAGGCTCTTTCCGTTTTACCAGCGAATTTAATACCGCAGTGTCATGGCTGGCGAATGGCGTTATTAATCCACTGCCTTTACTGAGTGCTGAATATCCCTTCACAGACCTGGAAGAGGCGCTACGTTTCGCCGGTGATAAAACCCAGGCAGCAAAAGTCCAGCTTGTTTTCTAAGAGATAAATAAAGGAATAATACAATGAACGATCTATTTTCACTGGCAGGAAAAAATATCTTGATTACCGGTTCAGCACAGGGCATTGGCTTTTTACTGGCAACCGGCCTGGGTAAATATGGCGCACAAATAATTATTAATGATATTACTGCCGAACGCGCAGAACTTGCTGTAGAAAAACTCCACCAGGAGGGTATTCAGGCCGTTGCCGCACCTTTTAATGTTACTCATAAACATGAAATTGATGCCGCCGTTGAACATATCGAAAAGGACATCGGCCCCATTGATGTGCTGGTGAATAACGCCGGTATCCAGCGCCGTCATCCTTTTACTGAGTTCCCTGAACAAGAGTGGAATGATGTGATCGCAGTAAACCAGACCGCCGTGTTCCTGGTATCGCAAGCGGTAACTCGTCACATGGTTGAACGCAAGGCAGGTAAAGTTATTAATATTTGCTCGATGCAAAGCGAACTGGGACGTGACACCATCACCCCTTATGCCGCATCGAAAGGGGCGGTAAAAATGCTCACCCGCGGCATGTGCGTCGAGCTGGCGCGCCACAATATTCAGGTCAACGGTATTGCGCCGGGCTATTTCAAAACAGAAATGACTAAAGCACTGGTTGAGGACGAAGCCTTCACCGCCTGGTTGTGCAAACGGACCCCCGCCGCACGCTGGGGAGATCCGCAGGAACTGATTGGTGCTGCGGTGTTCCTTTCTTCAAAAGCCTCTGATTTCGTAAACGGCCACCTGTTGTTTGTTGATGGCGGCATGTTAGTGGCTGTTTAACACCTACTACCCTACGTGCAGCGCGAAAGCGCTGCTTTTCTGGCACTAATAAGAGATAAAGACTATGCCATTAATCATTATTGCGGCAGGCGTCGCGCTGCTTCTTATCCTGATGATCGGCTTTAAAGTTAACGGCTTTATTGCCCTCGTTCTGGTCGCTGCCGTCGTCGGATTTGCCGAAGGGATGGATGCACAGGCCGTCCTGCACTCTATACAAAATGGTATCGGCAGCACGCTCGGCGGGCTGGCAATGATCCTCGGTTTCGGGGCCATGTTAGGCAAGCTGATTTCTGATACGGGTGCGGCACAACGTATCGCCACTACGCTGATTGCCACTTTTGGTAAAAAACGCGTGCAATGGGCGCTAGTGATCACCGGTCTGGTTGTCGGCCTCGCCATGTTTTTTGAAGTGGGCTTTGTCCTGCTGTTGCCGTTGGTATTTACCATCGTGGCATCATCTGGATTACCCCTGTTGTATGTTGGCGTACCGATGGTAGCAGCGCTCTCTGTAACCCACTGTTTTCTGCCGCCACATCCAGGGCCTACTGCCATCGCGACTATCTTTGAGGCTAATCTCGGAACGACTTTACTGTATGGATTTATCATTACCATTCCGACAGTTATTGTCGCAGGACCGCTGTTTTCTAAACTGCTAACTCGCTTTGAGCAAGCACCACCGGAAGGCTTATTTAATCCTCATCTGTTTAGCGAAGAGGAGATGCCCTCCTTCTGGAACAGTATTTTTGCTGCAGTGATCCCGGTCATCCTGATGGCTATCGCCGCCGTTTGTGAAATTACGTTACCGAAAACTAACACCGTGCGCCTCTTCTTTGAATTTGTCGGTAACCCTGCCGTTGCGCTGTTTATTGCCATTGTTATTGCGATTTTCACACTGGGCCGACGTAATGGACGCACCATCGAGCAAATCATGGATATCATTGGGGATTCTATAGGCGCTATCGCGATGATTGTGTTTATTATCGCTGGCGGCGGCGCGTTTAAGCAGGTATTAGTAGATAGCGGTGTCGGGCAGTATATTTCACACTTAATGACCGGAACTACGCTTTCGCCGTTATTGATGTGCTGGACTGTTGCGGCGCTGTTGCGTATCGCTCTGGGCTCTGCCACCGTCGCGGCCATTACCACCGCGGGTGTGGTGTTGCCGATTATCAACGTTACCCATGCCGATCCCGCTTTAATGGTACTGGCAACCGGTGCGGGCAGCGTGATCGCGTCACACGTAAACGACCCTGGCTTCTGGCTATTTAAAGGGTATTTTAATCTGACGGTTGGTGAAACGTTGCGTACCTGGACGGTGATGGAAACCCTTATTTCTATTATGGGTTTGCTGGGCGTGTTAGCCATTAACGCCGTATTGCACTGAAAGAATAAAATATTGTGATGTAGTTTCGGGGGAAGATTGAAGATTCCCCCGACGTTGGGAGAAGTTATGCGCAATCACAGAATTTCTTTACAGGATATCGCTACGCTGGCTGGCGTAACAAAAATGACCGTGAGTCGTTATATCCGCTCGCCGAAAAAGGTGGCAAAGGAAACAGGCGAGCGCATCGCCAAAATTATGGAAGAGATCAATTATATCCCTAATCGCGCTCCCGGCATGTTGTTGAATGCACAAAGTTATACCCTCGGTATCTTGATTCCGTCATTTCAAAATCAACTCTTCGCTGACATTCTCGCGGGAATAGAATCCGTCACCTCTGTGCATAATTATCAGACCCTTATTGCTAATTACAATTACGATCGCGATTCCGAAGAAGAGTCGGTGATTAACCTGCTCTCTTATAACATTGACGGGATTATTCTTTCGGAAAAATATCACACCATCAGGACGGTGAAATTTCTGCGTTCAGCCACCATTCCGGTCGTGGAATTGATGGATGTACAGGGAGAACGGCTGGATATGGAGGTCGGTTTTGATAATCGGCAGGCTGCTTTTGACATGGTGTGTACCATGCTGGATAAGCGAGTCAGGCGCAAAATTCTGTATCTCGGTTCCAAAGATGACACCCGCGATGAACAGCGTTATCAGGGGTATTGCGATGCGATGATGCTGCATAATCTTTCCCCATTACGCATGAATCCACGCGCCATCTCATCCATTCATTTAGGAATGCAGTTAATGCGTGATGCCCTTAGCGCAAACCCGGATTTAGACGGTGTATTTTGCACCAATGACGATATTGCGATGGGTGCGCTTCTGCTGTGCCGCGAGCGAAACCTCGCCGTGCCAGAACAAATTTCCATTGCGGGTTTTCATGGGCTGGAGATTGGCAGGCAAATGATCCCAAGCCTCGCCAGCGTAATTACTCCCCGTTTTGATATTGGTCGGATGGCCGCCCAAATGTTGCTGAGCAAAATTAAGAATAACGATCACAACCACAACACTGTTGACCTCGGGTATCAGATTTATCACGGTAACACGCTTTAGGTTATTTTCTCTTCATTACACATATTCTCTTTGCCGGACGTTGCCTATACTCCAGGCAGGAAACTGGAGGAAATCTCATGAGCAAACCCCTGTTAATTGCCCGCACGCTGGACACAGAACTGTTTTTACTGCCGGGAATGGCTAACCGTCACGGGCTGATTACTGGCGCAACGGGGACAGGTAAAACTGTCACGCTGCAAAAACTGGCGGAATCTCTGTCAGAAATCGGCGTTCCGGTGTTTATGGCCGATGTAAAAGGTGATTTAACCGGGGTTGCGGCAGAAGGTACGGCGTCGGAAAAACTGCTCGCAAGGCTTAAAAATATCGGCGTAAATGACTGGCAACCTCATACTAATCCGGTGGTGGTGTGGGATATCTTTGGCGAGAAAGGCCACCCGGTGCGGGCGACGGTTTCGGATCTGGGGCCGCTGTTGCTGGCACGACTGTTGAATCTCAACGATGTGCAATCTGGCGTGCTGAATATTATCTTCCGCATTGCGGACGATCAGGGATTGTTGCTGCTCGACTTTAAAGATTTGCGGGCGATTACCCAGTACATCGGCGATAACGCCAAATCCTTCCAGAATCAGTACGGAAATATCAGTAGCGCATCGGTTGGTGCCATCCAGCGCGGATTACTGTCGCTGGAACAGCAAGGCGCAGCACACTTCTTTGGTGAGCCGATGCTGGATATCAAAGACTGGATGCGCACCGATGCCA
>OKCW01000015.1_pt1 | contig 105204 bp, 114 predicted proteins | sample 1612251 | NCBI WGS metagenome assembly OKCW01 (sample SAMN04436787, study PRJEB24849) | human gut metagenome | biome: human gut; feature: NICU; material: stool | host: Homo sapiens | place: USA: Saint Louis, MO | collected 2011-05-09 | reverse complement strand
GAGACTTGGGCATTCTAAAACGAGGCGTTAATTGGCTTGAAGATCAGTACAGAGACGAAACAAAAGAGAAGTGATATGAGTGTTTAAACCATTAATCAATTCATATTCAGCAGTTCTGAAAAAGTTCAAAGGGAAAGACATAGGCGCAACCATCAATGAGGAAGTGAACATTGATCGACTAAAGACGATGTATGACGGCTACGATGGTGATCGAGTTATTGAAATTCGTTTTATTGATCCTAGACGTTTCACTGTACAGCAACGAAACTTCATCTATGCGCTGATAGGCGATATTTTCATCGATACAGGCATGCCAACGGACTTCTGGAAGGAATTCTTCTATTTCCGTTTCGAGGGTGTCACAGGGCGCAAAATAAGTCTCAAAGACGAATCGAGCACAACCGTGAGTGATGCCAATATCTTAGCGAATATCATCCTAGATTTTATCTTTGAACATCATATTCCTTTCAAAGAAGGTTATGAGATTTTACCAGCTAATCAAGAATATTACTTCTACAAATGCATCACAAAAAGAGTCTGCTGCATCTGTGGCAAAACAGGAGCTGACATCGATCACTTTGACAAAGCGCTAGGAAGACGAAAGCGCAAAGAAGTTGATCATTCAGAGTACACATTTGCAGCACTCTGCAGGATTCATCACACGGAGAAACACAAAATAGGTGTGATCAATTTCAAAAATAAGTATCAAATCAAAGGAATCAAGTTAAACCAGGAAACAATTAAGAAACTTAGAATAGGAGGGTAAAAATATTGTCTGACAACAAACGCTACTACTATTTAAAACTAAAAGAGAATTTTTTCGATAGTGACGAGATGGTTCTCTTAGAAAGTATGCCAGATGGCTATATTTATTCTAATATTCTTCTCAAACTTTATTTAAGAAGTCTAAAACACGAAGGTAAGTTGATGTTTAATGACAGGATTCCATTTAACTCTACAATGCTCGCAACTATTACAAGACATTCTGTAGGAGTCGTAGAAAAAGCGGTACAAATTTTCCGTGATTTGCAGCTTATTGACGTATTAGATAACGGAGCAATTTATATGTCTGATATACAAAGTTTCATTGGAAAATCCTCAACTGAAGCAGATAGAAAAAGAGAATACAGAAAGAAAATAGAAGAGGCAAAACGGAATTTAATAACTGGAGGACAAGTGTCGGACAAATGTCCAGACAAAACTACACCAGAGTTAGAGATAGAGTTAGAGAAAGATATAGAGTTAGAGAAAGATATAGAGAATGTAACGCCTTCGAAAAAATCGAAGGCTAAGCCCGTCCGTCATAAATACGGAGAGTATAAAAATGTTCTTTTGTCAGGTGAGCAGATGGAGAAACTCAAAACAGAATTCCCTAATGATTACCAAGAGCGAATCGAACGACTGTCAGAGTATTGTGAATCATCTGGTAAGACTTATAAAAACTATTTGGCAACTATTCGAAGTTGGGCAAGGAAAGAAAAAAGTGAGCCTAAGAATGCAAGTGGTGCATACAAGCGCACAGGACGACGAGAGAAGCTTCCAGAATGGGCAATCGACCAAGAAGCCTATCAAAAGAAAAAAGCGCTAGAACGAGCTGATAGACAATCAAAAGCACCATTCTAAGAGGTGGAAAATTGAAAATCGATTATCTAGAACTGATCAATGAAATAGCAAGTTACAAAACTGGTGAGGAAATAGAGATTCTGAGAGACGTTTATGAACAACTTGATGAAGCTGGAATCGAACGAATTAAGAATGATCGTTCAAGTTGGAGTAAACTCAGATACTATTTCGCACTTTATATCGATGCAACACAATTAAGAAATTTAGCTTATACAAAATTACTATTTGTTGATTGCGTTAAAGGATTGCAAAAACATCTTAGTGAACTTGAACAGGTGTAATCAGATGGATCTAAAAACATTTACAGCACAGATCGAACTAATGCATCAAGAAGCTTTAAGACAAAGCGCCTCGTACGAAGACAAGTGGCTCAACACGTTCCATGGTGGACGTGAGAGCGCACTTGATCAAGTACTCAAATTATTGAAAGGGGAACGTCGGGATGGATAAGAAAGCGGCAATGCAGCGAATTATCGAATTGACTTATTCAGAAGATTGGCAAAATGACAAAGAAGCTGCCTCGGAAGTGATGAGACTTGGAAGAGCGATGTGGGCAGACAAGAGCAACAAGCCAAGACCGCGAAAAATCGCAATTTGGCACGGTGACAAACTTCTAGTGACAGGGACAGCTGAACAGTTAGCAAGTCTCACAGGCTTGCACGAGAAAATCGTGAGAAAAAGAGCTAGGTGTGGATACACAGACGTTAAGAAGAGAACGTTTAGATACGTGGAGGGATCGTCATGACAACAGAAGAAGTGATTCAAATGCGTATTCGAAACATTCAGCGTGAAATTGACGATCTGGAACGAACAAAGGCAGTGATGGTCAATGAAACGGCAAGGAAGGCAATCGATTTACACATAGTGAATTTAAGAAGGGAAATTCGTAGATTGGAGGAATGAGCGTGGATAAGAAAGCAGCAATGAAACGGATTGCTGAATTAACCAAGTCAGAATCTTGGCAAGAAGACAAAAAAATAGTTGCAGAAGTCCAAAAGCTCGGTAAATCAATGTGGACTGAAAAGCCTAAACGGAAAACGCCGAGAAGAATTGCAATCTGGCATGGTGATCGAATTCTAGTAACAGGTACTGCTGAACAGTTATCTGAAATTACTGGATTAAGCAAAAACATTATTTGGGATAGAGCTAGGAGCTTATGGATTGATTCAAAAGGACGACAGTTTAGGTATGTGGAGGAGAAATAATGGACGAACTAATCACAAAAGTAGAGCAGTGGGCTAAAGATAAGGGATTGGATCAAACTGATTCCAGCAAGCAAATGTTAAAAACGATCGAAGAGATTGGGGAAGTTGCCGCTTCTCTAGCTAGAAAAGATGAACATGGTTTAAGAGACGGAATTGGAGACGTAGTAGTAACCTTGATTATTTTAGCTATGCAAAATGATATGGATTTGTACGAGTGTCTGAACCAAGCATACAACGAAATCAAAGGACGCACAGGGAAAATGGTAGATGGTGTATTCGTGAAGTCGAGTGATTTGGAGGACAGCAAATGATACCGAAGTTTAGAGCTTGGGATAAACGAAAGAACGTAATGAGAGATGTAGCCGTCTTGCATTTTACTAAAAACGACAAAACAAACTCTATTGAATATTGGATAAATCCTACCGAATTGAAATCATATCACGTGCGAAACATCGATCTCATGCAATCCACAGGACTGAAAGACAAGAATAGCATTGAGATTTTCGAGGGGGATATAGTTCTTGTCAATGTAAGTAATGGTTTTGATCATTTAGTTAATGAAAAAACGGTTGTACAAGAATCCGAGTTTCATTCTGGATTGATTTGTAAATCATTAGCTAGTGGAATGGAATATAGAGTATTCAAACACAAAAAGATGGATTATGAATACGAAGTCATCGGAAATATATACGAGAATAGCGAGTTGTTGGAGGAACAGTGATGAATAAACAGGAATTGATTGATAAATATACTGCAGAAATATCTAGATTAAGACCTTATTGCCCCAATAGACATTTAATTAGCGAGCAACTTAAATATGATCTTTATAAAGAAATCCTAGAAGATTTAAAACAACTAGACGAAACTCAAAAAGTCAAAGTGCCTAAATTTGTAGCGGAGTGGATTGAGCAAGCAAAAAAAGAAAGACAGTCGCTTTATGAGGCCATGTACAATATTGAAAGCAGTACTTATTACCATAAATATGACAACGCCACATATCAATGGATGTTCGAAGGAGCGCTTCACGATGAACATCAAGAATTATTTGCAGAGGCGTATATGCACGGCTACGAGGTCGAGAAAGGGCCGTTGTGGGCAATAAAGAATGCCGATGGAAACTATCTTACTAAATGTGCTTTATGGGGAAAAGATGGAGTAAATTATAGTTTTGAATGCAATCCATCTTATCGATTGCTTTTCACTGATAAAGCAACAGCGGATGCTGCAGCATTGTTGGTGAATGGAACAGTGGAAGAGGTGGCAGAAGGATGAAACTAAAAGACGGATTTTACGCTAGTAGTCATGGTATCGGCGGTTTAATGCTAGATATGCCGACAAAGAACCCTAAAACACGTAAGAAACCAAAATTCAAAGTCGGTGACATGGTTCGCTGTGAAGCAGAAGGGTTCATCTATCCATTTCGTGGATATGTAGAACACGTCTATAATCACTCAGCAATCATTCGTATTGAAAACACGATGGAATGCGATAAATGGACAGCGAAAAGCAAAGAGAATTTAGCAGTGGCTCGATTGGTGGATATGGAGGTTATAAACAATGGAATTTAAAATCTTTGAAGAGGACACACGCTATGAATTAGAAAAAGAATTAAACGATTTTGCGAAAAACAATGAGATTCAGCATATATCTTTAGCAACTTCTAAGAGAGGTTGTGCAAATTACTATGCAGCTGTTGTGAGCTATGTAAGTCGAGAAGTGTAACTCGGCAAATAAAAAAGCCGGATCGCTCCGACTGATTCAATAAATCCAACACATTTATTATATCACATAAAGGAGCGGTTTGACTTGATGCAATTGTTACGAGAGGTAGATTTCAAACAGACAAGATGTAATGCGAGAGATGTGCTGAAGAACTTTCGGCGTTTGGAGCGGATGGCAGGTCGCTCTTTGATAGATATTAAGTCGCCGATTATTACGGATATGCCGAAGGCACCGAAGCACGGTAATAAGGCAGAAGACGCGATCATTCAAATGATGGATATAGAAGCGGAGAGAGATGCGATTCTAGCGGCTTTGATGGCTCTTAGTCTGATTAGCCGTCAGATACTCTATTACAGCTTCTGTGTGCCAGATAGCTTCTCAAACTACAGGATTAGCCGTGAAGTGGGTTATTCAGAAAGAAGCATACAGCGGATGAAGTCGGAAGCTCTAATAGAGTTTGCAGAAGCGTATAAACATGGGGAAAAAATTGCTTATAAATAATTTGGCGGTTTTTTGGCGGAATGATGGCGGTTTTTAGTCATTTATCAGTGATATTATGATAGTGTCGAAAGATTAGGAAACAGGACTTCGACAAAATAAAATGCAAGGGAGGAAATCTCCCTCATCGTTTAATTAAGCTTCGATAGACAGCAGCGGAAATATTAAGAATAAGGATGTGAATTTTAACTCCTTCTAAATTGTTCTTATTATCTATCATCCGCTGCTGTCTATTAATTTATGTATTGGAGGGTAAGTTGATGGAATCAAAATATGATAAAGCAAATCTTGTATCTAACGATGAAAGTGAGAACTCAAGTTTTTTTGTAAAAGCAAATTGGAGCATTGATTTACCAGAAGGGAATGTCAACACTCCAGTAGCAGAACCTATAAAGTATAGTCCTTCCACGGCAAAGCCTGATAAGGAACACTAGAAAGGAATCTTACGATATCTGTTCTACCATGATATTTCATTTTCCCATGTGATTGTTCAGCTAAAATAATAGGTCGCGGGAAATTGCTTGGAGCGCTAGTTCTAACTTGTTCTCTATTAGAAGAAGAAATTACACCAGTTTTAACAAGAACAACTGTAAATGTGACGCCTTGCTCTTTAGTGATAGCAGCAGTAATTTTCATAGGTTCACCACCTTTTGATTTATTTCAGCGGACCACTCGCTGATAACTAAAATTATACGCTTAGTATTTATTTTCACAATAAGAATTTATCGTAATAACTTTTGAGTAAATAGAACAAAAAACCTGCACTAGTTTCCGCTAGTACAGGCAGTGACTATATCGGTTGATAATCTAGCATATATTAAAAATAATTGCAAGAAAAGAAATTTATAGTGGTCGATACCAAATTATCAAAGCAATGTTATTTTGTTGCTGTCTATTAATTTATGCATTGGAGGGAAAGCTGATGGATAAAGAAATCAAAGCAACTGTCAAATTAGATTTGACTGAACTAAAAGAACTGCTCAACAAGGCTAGTGACCAAGTCGAACAGTTACAAGAAACTTTAGATGAAATTGCTAATTTTGAAATCCAAGTTTCTTAGCAGTATATTTTTTAGCAGCTGCACTCATGCTGCTGTCTATTAAAAAAATATAGGAGGATCATGATGGAAAACTATATCGAAAAGTTAAAAGAATTGATGAATGTAGAAAAAAACAAACCTGTCGAATTTAGTCAACGTAACAAGGAGCTAGGCGATGGGGATACAGAATGCGAAGTTACGTTTGTGTATAAAACAAAGACCCCTATCAAAAAATGATAGGAGTCTGGTGATTAAAACTTAGGCAGATTCAACAAATTATCTTTTTCAGTGCTGTTTCTTTTCGTACGGATATATGCTTGGCCGTACGAAGGATGGACAGATTCCACTAAAGCTTTCGAGTAAGTAGAAGTAGTATAGTAATATTCTAAATTTTGGTCTAGAAAGCGTACTACTTCAGCAACTGATTCGACTGTTCCATCCTCCAATTTCACGTGTGTGATTTTGTCTGTGGATGTTGCGTAATTCCCTGAAACTCTAATGTGCGTAATTCTGTAAGCCATAAAGATACCTCGTTTTTATTTATTTCAGCGGACCACTCGCTGATAAATAAAATTATACACTTAGTATTTATTTTCACAATATTAATTTGTCGCTGTGGCGGAAATAGAAGACGCAAAGGTGGAGGTAGGAAGCGTATGGCGCACTATCGGGACCTTGTACAAAACTAGAAAGGACTAGTACGTGAGTGGTGCGATTCCACTCCAGTGACTTTGGGTTTGCGGTACAAGATCCCGAAAGTAAAACCGCTAGCAACCGAGGTATTGAGGAAGTGGGTAGGCGCAGGAAGTATTAGACTTGTCTGTGTGTAGGTTGCTATTACATATTGGATCACTCTTTGAGTGGTCTTTTTATTTTAAAAGGAGAGTAAACTAATGAACGAAAACCAATTAAGAGAGTTATTTAAAACGAATGAAGCAAACCAAACCATGGAAGCGACATTCTACGAAACTCAAAAAAGCTTAACGTTAATCGCAAAGCAAGCTAAGTATTTCTACGATCAGCTTATTCTACAAGGGTTTAATGAAGGACAGGCTATGGAATTTATGATGCGAACCTTTTCTGCCAGTAACCAACAGAAAGAGTGATACATAATGAGAAACTACTGGTATGTATCACTAACAAATAAATACCCGCATCCGAATAATGATGATCCAGTAAGGGTTGTCCAGTCAGTTCAGATTAAAAAGAAGTACTCCATCATTGAAATGACCAGGGAAGCTACACCAAATGAGATTGATAAGTACAATCTTCGTTACTGTGGTCATGGCTATTGGAAAGACGAGTATATTCAATACAACATAGAGAGGTGGTTGAGATAATGTTTTGGAATAGGAAAGATGAACCTTTCATTGACGAACGAGACTTTAATTATCCGAAGGTGCTTATCAAAACGCCTCATAAAGATATAGAAGGTTGTATCAAAGAGGTAACCTTTTTCTATCTTGATGACCACGATGAGAAATTCATGGTTCGTTCTGAAAGAGAACACCCGATAACAAGAGAAAGAATAGGAGCTTTGTTCGGTGTATCTATTAAAGAAGTAGAGGCGAACGATTGGTACATGAAGATAACACATGATGGAAAGACATTATATGAAACAGAACCTAACCTTCTAGAGATCAAACTAAAAAATACTGACTCAGTACCAGAGGTTTGGTACAAAGGTGAGAGGTTGGATGAATTGCCTAAAGGGTTAGTAGATGTCTCGTATCATTGGAAGACTGATGATTTTACTAATGATGATAGAGGAGCGAACGACATCACTATTGAATATTATGATTCACATAATGACAAGTACTTAGATAGAAAAACCATTGGGCACAAGAGAGATATGTAAATGAAAGAAGCTAGACCTAGAGACGAGATAGACAAACTATACAAGACCAAACGATGGCGAGACCTAAGGCAAGTAGTAATAGCTAGGGACTTCGGCATGTGCCAAGAGTGCAAGCGTCGAGGGCGGAACACAAGGGGCACGATCATCCATCACATAGTCGAGGCGAGGGAAGACCTGTCACTGTTCTGGTCCGTAGATAACCTTGAATGTATCTGTGTAGCTTGTCACAACAGAGAGCATCCAGAGAGATCAGGCGGGAAGAAGAAACCAAAACCTAAATCACATATCGTTAAAATGTATTCAACTCCTGAAAGATAAGTTTGCAGCGAAATGAAGGTAGCCCCCCTACTCTAAAAGATTAAAGAGTAAGGCTTGAGAAGAACGGTGCTGTCCTTCCTTCGTAAAAAGACCGCTTTTCAAGTTTTTTGGAGAAAAAGGAAAAAGCCGACCAATTTAAGCCGGCTTTGGACGAAGCTATTTCTTAGTCCATTTGTTTCCTTTTTGAGAAGTAGGAGGTAATCGGTCGCCTGGATCAATTTTTACTTCTCGTCCGCCTTGGACATTTCCACCACGAGGTCCCACTTCTTTATAGGTTCCTTTTGGTTTATTGTCTTCGCCGGGTTTATAGAGTTCTCCCATAGGAATCCCTCCCTAAAAAATTTCGGCACAGCACTGCCGATAACTTAATTATAAGGATTGTGATAACGATTTTAATATATCTTTTGAAAGAAGGTGATATTATGCCGCAACCAGCGAAGAGTGCAAAATTACAATTATTAAACGGAAACCCAAATAAGAAGAATACCGAAGAACTCCGCAAGCGAGCGGCCGCAGAAGACAAATTAAAAATGGCTACTGACAAAATCAAACCGCCGTTATGGCTAGATTTGCTAGGAAAGGATACCTTTGAGTTTATCGCTGATGAATTGCTGTCTGTGGATTTAATCAGTAATCCGGACGTCCATACAATGGCTCTCTACTCCAATTGGTATTCGCAATACGTTTCTTTAGAAAAACAGCTTCGAAAACTACAACGAGAGTACAAGTTGAACTATGCGCTTGCGAAAAAGGAGGCAGAGGCGAGAGGTGAGCCGTTTAATGAACCTAATGAATTAATTGGTAATCCGCTCTCTCGGCAGATGGATACAGCGTCTCGGAATCTCCGTTCTTTTGGCGCTGATTTAGGACTATCACCAGCAGCCAGAGCTAAGTTAGCTATTAAGATGGCTGATGATGGTGGTGATGACGATGACGACTTCTAATATTTTGGATATGTCTTACACAGAACGTGTGGACTATTGGCAAAGCTATCTTGAGGAGCAAGCTTCTTGGGGTGGCTTTTTAAAATGTCCATATCCGGAATTGTTAACTACTTGGTATGCGGAACGATTAATCGATGGAAGCATACCAGCCAGCAAAGAAAATATTCAAGCTGCTAAACGGCATATGCGTGATTTGCAGCGCCAAGGAACAGATGATTTTCCTTGGATCTTTGACGAAGAAAAAGGTCACCGGCCTATTAGATATATCGAAAAAAAATGTAAACCAACTGAAGGCGACTTTGGTTCGTTTGTTTTGCAACCTTGGCAGCATTTCATAATTGGATCCATGTACGGATGGGTACATCGTGATACAGGAGAGCGTCGCTTCCGCGAGGCTCTTATTTTTGTTGGACGTAAAAACGGGAAGACAAGTCTTATCTCGGGCCTTTCCACATACATGGTCGCTTATGATGATGAACAAGGCGCCAACGTTTACGTATTGGCAAATGCTCGTGATCAAGCAAGCTTGTTGTTTGATAAGGCCGCAGAAATGGTCAAACAATCGCCGGCGCTCTTTAAGAAATTTGGTAAGCCTAAACGATCAAGTATTAATTATGCTCCCGCCTTTTCTAAAATGGAACCACGCGCCTCAGATAGCCGGAAATTGGATGGGCTAAACACTCATTTTGGTATTTTTGACGAGATCCACGAGTTTACGAATTACAAGCTGATCAACGTTATCAAGAAATCAAGAGGAACCAGAAAACAGCCTCTGATAGTTTATATCACAACTGCTGGATATGTATTAGATGGTCCGTTGATGTCTTATTTTGAGCAAGGTGTGGACTGTTTGGAACATTTGGAAGATGACATCGATGAACGGACTTTCTATTATCTGGCAAAACTTGACAGTGCGGAAGAGGCTGATGACCCAAGATTATGGATCAAAGCCAATCCGAATATTTGTCTAATGAATTTTGTTGGCATGCTAGATGACTATGTTAAGGATAAAAAAGATCCAAAAGAATATGCTGACTGGATCACTAAGCAATTTAACTTGTTTTCCGATATCGATGAGCTGTCATTTGTCGATATGCCTACCATTAAACGAAACAATAAAACCATCGATATTGAAACGCTCAAAGGTAAGAAGTGTGTCGGTGGTTTTGACTTGTCCGAAACGGAAGACTTTACCGCAGCCGTTTTAGAATTTCCGCTTGAAACAGGCGAGGTATTCATTTTGCATCACACATGGATCCCACAAGCTAGATTTGATCGAGATAACAATCAAGAGCGTATCAAAGCGTGGGAGAAGGTGGGAGATCTAACGATTATTCCTGGTGATTACGTCAATTATGAATACGTCTTAAATTGGTTTGTAGAAAATTCGAAAATCTATGACATTGTAAAAATCAATTATGACAAGGCCAAGGCGCTACGATTAAATAAAGAACTAGAAAATGCAGGATTTGAAACCAACGAGATTCGGCAAGGGTTTCTATCATTAGGCGGGCCAATGCAAAACTTCAAGGAAATGCTATTGGACGGTAAGGTGATTTTCAACAATTCCAAGCTTTACCGATGGTATCTATCCAACGTCAAGCTGGTGATGGATCGCAACTCAAACTGGATGCCGTCTAAGCAGTCCAAGAGTAGAAAAATAGATGGTTTTGCAGCAAGTTTGAATAGCCACGCCGAAGTGTTGAATATGTTGGTTAATCCTGTCGGAACCGGGAAAGTAACCTATTACTCGATTTCCGATTTAATGAATATGTAAGAAAGGTGTGGAGGAATGAGTATTTTAGATCGTTTGCGTTCTTTTGGCCGAGCGAAGCCGAAAGCGAGCAAACAAGAGTATTTTTTGAATGACCCGGGATTGATACCGTATTTAGTCGGAAAAGATGAAATATCAGAAGGAATTTTTTCCGTAATTAGCCGTGTATCGAACGTTTTTGCGTCTCTCCCTCTCAAAATGATAGATGTGGAGTTTGGCCAACCGGACGACTGTCCTGCATACAACTTGTTGAGCGAAGGCCCTCGATATTTTACAAAGTTTGATTTTTTCCGGGACGTGGAAGTTTTGAGAAACTACCAAGGGAATGCGTATGTGCAGATTTTCCGAAATATCAATGGTGAAGTAGCAGATATGGCGTTAGTAAAACCTGGTGCTTGCCATCCAGTGATTGATATGGATAGTGGGGAGCTTTACTACCAAGTAACTGCGACTGACAAAGGCAGTTACAAGCAAGTTATCTATGTACATTACATGGAAATGCTCCACTTTAAACAACCGAGGTTTGGCGGCTTGGAAGGTACAGACCCCACAAAAGTATTAACGAATACCCTCGGATATGATCGAGAAGTCCGAAAAATCTCTTTAAGTCAGCTTAAAGGAAGTAATGAAGGGCTAAAAGTTAAGTTTGCTAGCAATATGGATGAAGAAGCTAAAAAAGCTACAGTTAAAAACATTGCTGATTTTTATCGACAAAACGGTGGACTACTTGTGGAAGAAAACGGTGTAGAAATCGAACGTTTACAACGAGAGCTGGTAGACAGCAAGCTTTTAGATACTGATAAAGTATCTCGCTCCAGAATCGCGATGGTCTACAACGTGCCGGAACATTTCATCGGGAATAACCAGTCGAGTTACTCTTCACAGGAACAGCTCAATATGGAGTTTTTGACATACAATCTAGTACCGACCGTTAATCAATATGAAGCGGAACTAAATAAGAAAACACTATCGAGAGCTGAAAAAGCTAAGGGTTATCGATACAAGTTTAATATCGCAAGTTTGCTAAGAGCTGATACACAGGCCAGAGGGCAGTTTTACCAGATTATGCGCCGAGGTGGAGCATATTCTGCCAATGATGTTCGCCGCTTTGAGGACTTGCAGCCGATAAATAAAACCGGTATGGATGATTACCATATTTCCGGAGACCTATATCCAATCGATATGGATCCAACATTAAGAAAAACAACCTCGTCTAAAAGCGTAGCCGAAAACGGTTAGGCTTTTTTAGTTTGCACCGAAAGGAGGTGGAAGGATGAAAAAAGTGACGTTAAGCGGCGATGTCGTGGATAACGATACCGCGTGGCTTTATGACTGGTTTGGGATCAATTGTATCTCACCAGGGAAAATTTCTGCCGCTCTTACAGAAGCAGCGGGGGATGAAGTAGAACTTGATATCTCATCGAACGGTGGGGATGTCCTAGCGGCAAGCGAAATATATACCGCTATCCGCGCCTATCCAGGGAAGGTATCTGGAAATGTTGTGAGCATTGCGGCAAGTGCTGCGAGTGTAATTGCTTGTGCTTGCGAACCGCTTAGAATCTCACCTACGGCACACATCATGATTCATAACGCCTGGGTGACCACTAGTGGCAACGCTGAGGAATTAAAAGCCGATGCAGAAATGTTAAGCAGTGTGGATGAGTCTATTGTTAATGCTTACGAGATCAAAACAGGACTCGATCGGAAAAAACTTGCTGATTTAATGGCGAAAGATACTTGGTTAAATGCTCAAACAGCAGTAGCGGAAGGTTTTGCGGATGAAATTATGTTTGCAGAAGCACCAGTAACGGTACTCAATGCCTCTCAACCGGTTATTCCAAAAAATGCAGTAACTAAGTTGAAAAATTTAATAATCAAAGCGGAAGCACCGCAAGAAGAAACACTCTTGCAAAAAAAACTAAAAGCCTTAAATGGAGGGAAAAACGAATGAATTTAGAACAATTAAAAAATGCGTGGGTCGAGGCGGGAAGTAAAGTCTCTGACTTAAATGCACAACTCAATGCAGCATTGGTTGACGATAAAAAAACAGAAGAAGATGTAGTAAGTTTGCAAGCACAAGTAAAAGCAGCACGGGCTAAACGAGACGGATTGAAAGAGCAAGTGGCAAATATGGAAGCCGAACAAGTCTTAAACGTCAAAAAAGAACCATTAGATAAAAAAGATGAAAACTTGAAAAACAAGTTTATCAAAGACTTTAAAGCGATGGTCAATGGTGATCCTGCTATTATGGCTACTTTGACATCTAATACGGATGAATCTGGTAATGCTATCGGATTGACTATTCCTGTAGATGTGCAAACGACTATTCATACTTTGGTTCGTCGGTTTGACTCTTTGCAAGAATACGTAAACGTTGAAAAAGTGACCACTGCTAGCGGTTCTCGGGTTTATGAAAAATGGTCTGATATTAAACCACTGACCGCTTTGGATACTGAAGACGGTGAAATCCCAGCAAATGATGATCCTGCACTTCACTTGATCAAATACTTGATCAAACGCTACGCAGGTATTTCTACAGTAACTAACAGCTTGCTAAAAGATACTGCCGAAAACATTTTGGCATGGTTGTCTAAATGGATCGCGAAAAAAGTAGTTGTTACTCGCAATACAAAAATCTTGGCAGCTATTGATGGAATCAAAGCAGCGCAAAAGAAAGATGTTACAGATGTTGATGGGATTAAAGATATCGTAAACGTCCAACTTGACCCAGCTATTGAAGCTACATCCATGTTTATTACAAACCAAGATGGCTTCAATGTATTAGATAAAGTGAAACGTGCTGATGGATCTTACTTGTTACAAAAAGACGTAACTTCTGCAACTGGATATACTTTCTTGGGCAAACCGATTAAGAAAATCGCTAACCGTTTCTTGCCAAACAAAGGGACTACTGCTTCTCCTAAATATCCACTGTACATTGGTGATCTGAAAGAAGCCGTTACATTGTATGATCGCGAAAACATGAGCTTGCTGACAACGAATATTGGTGGTGGAGCTTTTGAAACAGACACCACTAAAGTACGCGTCATCGATCGCTTCGATGTGCAACTAGTTGATGATGAAGCGGTTGTTTTGGCTACTTTTACAACTATTGCGAACGAGACACCGGCGGAAGGTTAAGGAGCTGATTTCTTATGATTCTTGATCCTAAAACGGATTTGGACGAAATCAAAAACGCGTTAAAAATCGACACTGACGAAGACGATGTGGAAGTAAGTCGTGCGGCACAAGCTGCAATTGCATACATTAAAGGGGCTATTGGAAATGATAAGCCCTCTTTTTATACGCAAGAAAGCGACACAGTTGATCTGATTAATTTAGCTATTCTGCAATTAGCGGATCACTATTACAAAGCGCGTTCTGCAACCGTGAGTGGGAACTTGCGAGAGTACGATTTAGGTTTTACAAGCCTAATCTTGCAACTCAAAGCAAGTTATTTGCTTTTTGTGGAGGAGGAGTAGCGTATGCCCCTTATTCAAACAGGAAATTTAAATCAACGCATCAAGTTTGTCCGAGATACGACGGTTAAGGATGAGGACGGGCAAGTTGTCCCGACTTCTACAACCATTCTTACTTGCTGGGCAAGTGTGCAGACACAACGCCTGAACGATATTAAGACGTCGATTGGTACGGCTTTGGAAGGAACACTGACGTTCATTATCCGCTACCAACAAAAATCAGAGCTAACCAATGATATGAAAGTGCGTTGGAATGGAAAAACGTTTGAAATCATCACAATTACAAAGGGCGAGTTTACAAAAGACTTCACGACAATCATTGCAAAAGAGATTTCAAAATGAGTGTAGAAGTCGATGCAACCGAAGTGTACAAAGCGCTTAGGGAAGTAAAAGCAAACGTTCAACGAGTGGAAAGCCCAGCACTTAGAAAAGCTGGGGAGTACGCTCAAGAAAAGTTACGACAAAACACACCTTACTGGGATGGAACGAAGTCAAACGGTAAACGTGGTTCGTATATGCAAGAACATGCTAAGAACCATGTGGTTACAAGCTCGGTAAAAAACGGATTGATAGAAGTCGGCTATGACAAAGATGTTTCTTGGCGGATGCACTTTATCGAGTTTGGAACAATCAAACAACGTCCAAAAGGTTTCGTACAAAAAACACAAAAGCAAATCGAAAAACAAGTAACACAAATCATTGCTGACGAAGTAAAAAGGAGGCTAGGGCTTTGAAAACGGCAGTATCACAAGTCTATTCAATTCTGAATAGCAATGAAAAAACAAAGAACATTGATTTTTACACCAATAGTGTTCCGGAATCGGCTCAAACAGTACCTAGCCTTCCAGTTGGCAGAATTACAGAGATATCCGGCAACTATGAAGATTTCGCAAGCAACAATCCTTTGACCATTCAATTTAACGTACAGGTAGATGTATGGGTGTCAACCATGAAAGAGGTTGATGCCTTTTATTTTGCCCTTGATGAGGTTATGAGGGGGAATGGTTGGCAATGCGCATACACGGAACAAACAGATGACGAGGACTTGGAAGGTGCAAAGCGGATTATCAAACGATATGTAGCAAATATTTCACTAAACTAAAAGGAGAGAAAATAGATGGCAACAGTAGGATTTGAGAGCGTCATTTTTGGCGTAAAAACAGGTGCAGACGGCACTCTAAAAGAATTAGTAGCAGATAAGTCGAAAGGTGGAGCGATCGAAGCTAAAATTACTGGATTAGGCGCAACTTCTAACACAACATACGCTTCAAACGTACCATTCTTCATTGCAAGTAAAGGGGTTTCATCACCAAAAGTTACGCTTGACGTGGCAGACTTAATGGATAACGGCATTTACAGCGAAATCATTGGCGCTAAAACCGTGGATGGTGTAAATGTAATTGGTTCAGAAACTGAAGCGCCTTACGTGTCGGTAGTCATGGTTACAGCGAACAAAGAAGGAAAACGCTTATTCATGGGATTGGCAAAAGGAAAATTCAGTCATCCAGATATCGACATGAAAACAGCTGAAGACAAAGGGGTAGAATTGCAAACCGATTCTATCGAAGGGGAATTCATTTCTGATGAACGTGGCTATGTATACTTGACAGCAGTAGAATCAGGAGATATGACTTTACAAAAATTCAAGGACTTGGTAAATAACAAAGCGGGGGAGTAGTTAACCCTGCATCTACACCAATTAAAGAAGATACAGGGGCAGCAACACAAACAGAGGGTTAGCCAGTCGGCTAGCCTTTTTATTTTCTAAAAACAAGGAGGAAAACAAATGATTGAATTGCAATTGAAACTTGACGGAAAGAAAAAAACATTCAAACAACAAGATATTTCCGCACGTGCAATGCGTGAGTGTATCAAATTTTACGAGAAAGCGGAAAAAGCAGACCTAACTGATTTAGAAGCAATTGATTCAATGATTGCAATTACAGCAGATATTTTCCAAGATCCAGCAGTTACATTTGATGCTATTTTAGACGGTTTGACTGCGAGCGAGTTAGTACCGGCATTAGAAAGTGTTTTTGAACAAATCAATGAACTGGGAAACAATGAAAAAAAGCAGACGGCGAGCAAAAAGAAATAAGTTTTTCTGAAGCTAGGAAAGCAATGGATCAAATCTACAAAGATTTAATCGAAGCAGGTTGGACGATGAGAGATGTGGACGAAGCCGACTATCATTATTTGTTACACCTTTTTGGAGAAGTGAAGAGTGGCGAAGAATATGTAGATGGTGCTGATTTCATCAAACAATTTTTATCGGCTGAAGACTTGGTAAAACTTGAGGAAGGAGGTAAATAATGGCAGGAAAAGGACAACCGGCAGGAAATATCAAGCTAGGGATTAGTTTAGATAGCACTAGTTTTGGTAACACGCTGGACGAAATCAATGCGAAAGTCAAACAAGCAGAATCGAATATGCGTGCCAATCTAAAGGCTTATGATTCAGCAGGACGTTCATACGAAGCACTTAGTCAAAAGACGAAAGACTTGTCTACGGTTATGGAAGGGCAAAACGCCAAAATAAGAGAATTAACAAAGCGCCGTGATGAAGCGATTAGCAAGTATGGCGAGGAATCGAAACAAGTTGCTAACCTTAACACACAGATAAACAATGCTACCGCAAAATATAATGCTTACAGTCGCCAGTTGAACGACACAAAAAAAGAATTGGTGTATTCCAAAACAGCCGTCAATGATTTATCTAATGAAATCAAAGAAAATGAACGACAAATGAACGCCGAAGTCAAAGCGTTGAAAGCCGCTGGTGATGAATCTGGTGCGTTTGAAGCAAAACAAAAAGGGCTAGCCAAACAAACGGAATTATCCGAGAAAGCTATCGAAGAACAGCGCAAAGTTGTGAAACTGATGGCTGATGAGTTTGGCGATTCAGCAGATGAAACCGAAGATGCAAAAAGGGCACTAGAAAAGTTAGAACGACAAAGCCAAATATCTAGCAGGCAATTAGAAGCACTCAAAAGTTCCAGCGATCAATCAGGAAAAAAAATAGAAGATTTTGGCGACAAGTCCACAAGGTCAGCTAGGAAACTGGACGGGCTAAAAGACAAATTAAGCTCGCTAAAAGGCGCATTTTCGTTTGGTGCAGTTGCTGGATTAGCGCATAACGCTATTAGCAGTGTAGTAAGTGGCGTGCAAGGCTTGGTTGGCGAAGCAGTAAACGCATCGGATTCATTGATGAAGTTTTCCAAAACTATGGAGTTTGCTAACTTTGGGAAGTCACAGATAGAAAGCTCGAAAAAAGAAATGAAAGACTACGCCGATAAGACGGTTTATGGTTTAGAAGAAATTCTGAACACAACCGCACAATTGGCATCTAATGGGATTCCTAACTATACAGAACTAACCAAGGCGGCAGGTAACTTGAATGCCGTTGCAGGCGGTTCTAGTGATACATTCAAATCCGTTGCCATGATGCTAACGCAGACGGCAGGAGCTGGGAAACTAACAACTGAAAACTGGAATCAATTAGCAGATGCGATACCGGGTGCTTCAGGATTGTTACAAGACGCTATGTTGAAAAACGGAGCTTATACAGGAAACTTCCGTGATGCAATGGCGCAAGGTCAAATCACTTCCGACGAGTTCAACCAAGCAATTGTACAGTTAGGTATGAATGACGGAGCAGTTAAGGCAGCCACTTCCACAGACACATTGAGCGGTTCTTGGGAGCAGATGAAATCCACTGTAATAAATGGGCTACAAAGTATTATAGAAAAAATAGGCGTTGAAAATATCACTGGTTTTATCAACAGAGTAACAAAAGGGATTGAAAATTCTATTCCTAAAATTACTCAATTTATAGGTTGGTTGAGAGATATTGGAACGTGGATCGTTGAAAATAGAGAGCCACTAACATGGATTGTCGGAATCATAGGCGGAATTACATTAGCAGTAAAAGCATTGAACGTAGCAAGTATGTTGCTGGCAATTACTGGCGGAACATTGGCAGCCCATTTTGTGGCGATTGGTGTAGCATTAGGCGCACTAGCAGGTGCTTTAGTAGTAGCTTATACAAAATCCGAAACATTTAGAAATATAGTCAATGCGGCTTTTACAGCTGTGAAAAACGTAGTTATGAGCGTTATCAATAATTTGGTGGAATACTACAAAATGTTGTGGAGCGTGTTGCAGTGGCTTTGGGAAAAAATAAAAGAATGGGCTTCATGGATTGGTAATAAATTCATTGAAATGAAGAACAGCGTTGTGAACACAGTCAAAAATTTGTGGAACAGCGTGAAAAACTTCTTCAGCAATGGCGTTGGAGATACGTGGAATAAGGTAGTCGGTTGGGTAGTTAATTTGTTGGGCAAAGTTGGCAACCTGAAAACCACGTTTGGCAATTTCATCCAAAACATGTGGAACGGCGTGAAAAACTTCTTCAGCAATGGCGTTGGAGATACGTGGAATAAGGTAGTCGGTTGGGTAAAAAACATTTTCAACAAAGCAACTGAATTGAAGAACAAAGTTTCTGATGTAATCGGTAACCTGTGGAACGGTATCAAAGACAAATTCCGTAGCGGTATTGATACAGTATTCAATTGGTTTTCAGAACTACCGACGAAGATGAAGGATGCCATTATTGGCGGTAAAAATGCCATTGTTGATGCGTTCAAAGGTATTTTCAATGCAGCGCTTAAAGCAATAGGCAAACCAGTTAACGCAATCATCCATGGAGCTTCATGGGTACTTGAAAAATTGGGAGCAGAACCTCTACAAGAATGGGATGTACCACAATACGCAAAAGGAACGCCAAACGGAGGACATCCGGGCGGTCCTATGATGGTAAATGACGGTAGAGGTGCTGAAGCGGTAATCACACCTAACGGACAAGCATTTATCCCACGAGGGCGAAATGTAGTGTTGAATGCACCAAAAGGCACACACGTTCTAACAGCTGAAGAAACAGCTTATATAACTGGAAACAAAGCACCAAGATATAGATACGCCAAAGGCACAGGCTTTTTCGGAAATCTATGGGACAACGTCAAAGGATTTGCTGGAGATGTTGGTAACAAGTTGAAAAATGTGGTCGGAGATGTATGGGATTTTGTAACAGACCCGGGAGCGTTGGCTAGGAAAGTGTTAAATGGTCTTGGCGTACTGGAAGGGCTTGTCAAATATCCTTTAGATGTTGGTAAAGGTATTCTAAGCAAGGCTACCGAAGCATTGAAGAACAAAATCACAGAACTATTCAGCAGTGGCAGTTTAGACACTTCAATGGGCATGCAAGGCGTTTACAAATACTTGGCGGACGTTGCAGTTGCAGTAATGAAGAAATTCCCAGGCTTTCAAGTAACCTCAGGTTATCGTGAAGGCGATCCATACTCACACGGAAAGCACAATGCAATTGATATTGCGCTACCGGGAGTCGTGAATGGTTCCCCTAGATACACAGAAGCAGCCAATTACGCATTTGAGAAGTTTGCAAACAAAATCGGCTATGTTATCACAAATGGTAAGGTTCGTGACCGTTCAGGACAATCAGGTCAACCAGCAACTGGTGCATGGGAGCCATGGCCTGATGGCGACCACTACGACCACGTGCATTTGAACGGTGTTAGAGATCCGCAGGGCGGACTTGTTAGCGGTGGCGATAGCGTTGGTGGGAGTGGCGTAGAACGCTGGCGGCCATACGTAAAACGTGCTTTGAAAATGAATAACTTACCAACCTCATCCGCTTATGTTGATGCGTGGATGCGACAAATCCAAACAGAATCAGGTGGCAATCCGCTTGCCATTGGTGGGAATGACGGCTTAGCAGACGGTAATGCTACTGGATTGCTCCAAACAAAACCGGGAACATTTGCTGCGAATGCTTTTCCAGGATATGGCAATATAATGAGCGGTTTCGATAATATCTTAGCAGCTATCAACTACGCTAAAAAACGCTATGGTTCGGATATATTAGGTGTGATTGGGCGTGGGCATGGTTACGCAAACGGTGGAATTGTAAACCAACATCAAATTGCGGAAATCGCAGAAGGAAACAAGCCAGAAATTATTATTCCGTTAGATAAGGCTAAACGATCTAGAGCGATGCAGTTGCTTGCGATTGCTCAAGATAAGTTAGGAGTAAAACCAAAAAGTGTAAATAATAGTAGCGATTCGAGCGGAACGTTAGAAATATTAGTTTCACTGATGATTCAGCAGAATAACTTGCTATCTAAACTTTTAGCAAAAGACACAAGTGTCAAACTTGATGGTAAAGCAATTGCAGACAATACAAACGGATACTTAGGTAACCAGTTGAAACGTTCGCTATATACAACAGGTTAGGAGGGATAAAGTGAATGGCTATTTAATCGATTTTCGCTTCATAAAAAATCAAGAGATAGTATCTCTAAAAGAAAAATTGGGCATAGAGTGTATTTCTTTTGCACGAAAAGCACCACAACTAAATGTAGAATACCAAGAATTTTCAGGGTCAAACGGTTCGAGAGAAGTCGAAAAAAGTTTCAAATCGTTCACTATCGAAGTGGAATTTTATGCTGAATTCAAAAATATGTATGACTATCAACTAAAAGAAACTGAATTATATGCGTTTCTATTCGATGACGAAGGATATTATGTTTTTACAGATAGAGAACCGGGCAAAAAATACTTTGTCCGTCCTAACTCAGTAGAAGTGAATGAAGTTGGTCTAAGATACGCAACTTACAAGACGACTTTCACTGTTTTTAGAGGTTGTTCCGAATCGATGGCTTCCACGTTATCGGATTTTTCACTGTTTAATGAATGGCAATTTTCACAAGGTCTAGTTGCGGAAGATTATAAGTATACGCATCGAACCAGTAATTTTATCATTTATAATGCTGGCGATTTTGCTATTGATCCACGGGAACATGCTCTAAAAATCACTTTGGAAGGTGAATCAGAAGGCAACGTGACTATTTTCAACAAAACGACAGGGGAACGATTCATCTACTATCCGGAGTTTTCTACGTTGCTAGGCCAAACTTTGACTTTAGACCGTGTTTATCCGAAATTGAACGGTGTAAATTGCGGCATTGACACGAATTTAGGTTTGATAACGTTAGCGGTTGGAACGAATGAAATTGAAATACAAAATGTTACTAGAGTGGAGTCAAAATGGGACTTCATTTTTTTGTATAAGTAGGTGGGAATTTGAAAGATATTTTTATCCAAGACTACGAGAAAACAAAAAAAGAAATATTGACTGAATACGATAAAAGTACATTTATTGAAAATTGGCAAGAGAACGAAACGTGGGAAATTTCGTTTACTATTGTCAAAACAAAATTCAATGAATTGGCTTTTGATTTAGTCGATTATGAAAATTCAGTATTTTTCAATGGACAAGAGTTTATCGTAAAACAAATGGGCGTTTCTGCCGAAGGGGCAGCAATCACAAAAACAGTTACAGCCACGCACATTTACTACACCATGCAAGATGGCTTTCAGTACGACACAATCACAGGAACACGCTCTATCAACCAACTGCTAGCGCATGTTTTCAAACCTGATAACCGTGGATTCACATGGAATGTTGTAGATCCGAACAAGAAGTTTTTGCCAGTTGAACAAGAAAACTTCGGGAATGGGAACTATTTGAAACTGGTTGAAGAAATTTTGAAAGACTATGATGCGATAGTGATTCCGGACAACAAAAATCTTACTTTCTTCCCTCGTTCAGAATATGGTAAAAAAACCGAAGAACAAATACGCTACAAATACAATACCGATTCCGTGAAATTTGATATTGATACTTTGAATTTGAAAACACAGATAAAAGGATTTGGCAAGAAAAAAGAAGACGACACTTACTACTTCACGCCAATCACATATACAAGTAAGCAGTCGGAAAAATGGGGTATACGTGTTCAAAGTCCAGTCAGTGATGATCGTTACACCGTTTCGGGGAACATGCTAGAACGGTTAAAGACAGACTTGCAAGACTATCCAACAATCACTGGCACAGTTACTATGAAATGGCGTGTAGAGCCTAATAAGGGCGATTACGTGGCATTTGTCTATGAGCCGTTAGGTGTCAATACGTATATTCAAGTGGTAGGAATCAAGACGTATCCAGCGATACCAAATAAGCCACCAGAAATCACATTGAGCAACACAAAGAAAACAATGACAGCGATACTCGCTGAAATGGCGAAGAAGGGAGTGATTTGATGGGGTTAGTAAAATTAATCAGTAACCGTATCTCTACGGAATGGAAAGAGAAATTTAATAAAAACATTGACTACCTCAATGATCTTGAGAAGAAATTGTCTGATCAAGACAAATCAACGAACAGTCGTATTGATAATATCGTGCTTCATTCAGGCGGTGATTCTCCTAACGAAGTAGTGGATGCACGTGTAAACAATAGAGGAGAAACCTTTGAAACACTACAAGCTCGTTTAAAAGCGCATGAAGATCAATCGGACGAAGAAATCAGTCAGCTTTCAAATGATGCATCCAATCAAAAAGAAGAGTTAGACCAGCTGAATAGCTCTGTCCAACAAATTATCGGCGGATATAACGAACCGATCGATATTTATGTTTCGAAAAACGGAAGTGACCAAACTGGTGATGGCACAGAAGAAAAACCCTATGCTACTATCCAAACGGCTGTGAATACCATTCCGTTGATAACTACTGCTCCGATCACTATTTGGATTGATGATGGTGCTTATTTGGAAGACGTGGTAATTAATGGGCTGTCTTATCGTTCCTTAATGATTAAACCAATAAATGATATAAGTAGTATAAACCCCTTAACTTCGGATTTGCCAGTAAGAGTAAGGAGTTTAGCGACAACAACGTGTGTAGGTTACACACAGATTTCTGGTATCCAAATAGTTGATGCTGTAAACGCTCCGATAGATCCAAGTGGTAACCGCTACGGAATCATGAACGAGCAATCTGGCTATATGGCGATAAATAAATGTAAATTTTCTGAGAATACAAAATCTTTGGGATACAATGCAATTTATGTTGGTGGCGTATCGAAATTAAACATGTATGGTAATACTACATTTATTAATCAAGATGTCGCTTTGCGTGTAAGGCTTATGTCAGAAGCATTAGCAGGTCTAAATGGTTCAGGAAATAACATCGGTATTAAATGTGAAGATGCTACAGTTAGAGGTACGGCTTCCACAGTATTTGCAACTACACCAACAAGCATCAGTGGCAATGGGCTAATTATTTCCAAAGGGCAGGTGTTAAGTTAATGGTTTATAAAATAAATGAATCGATCATTGTGATCCAAGCAGAAGCAATCAATCCGATTCAGACAAATGTTGTTTTTTGGTCGCATGATCGAGGAACAGCTAAGCTTCGAATGAAGCTAGTTGGGAAAAATGGCATTCCTCAAAGTCTCCCAGAAGGAACAACTGTCCCTATTCGCTTAATGTTCAAATCTGCAACGGCAGAAGGTGGTTATGGTAAACATGACTATCTAGCTACGGTAGAAGATCCTGTGAATGGTATTGTATTTATCGTATTAGAAGATAATATTTTAGGATATGTCGGAAAAGTAGAAGGTAGCGTATATATTGATTTTCCAAACGACCGCTCGTTAGATACAGCTGGTCGTTTTACTTTTTATATCAAACGCAGTCCAATTGATGATAGTACGCCAGAACTAGAAGATTATTACTTCAATGGTTTCAGTCAGACCATTGATAAAATCGAAAAAATTCTAGCTGATGGAAAGCTAGAGATTGAACAGAAAATTGCGGAATCCGAAACGCAGATTGATGCGAAATTAAAAGACACAAACGACAAAATCACGAAAGCCAATCAAGATGTCGCAACTCTCAATACTAATATTGATAAGGCAAATAATCGTATTGATCAAACCAATCAGCAAATCGGCGATCTCGGCAAGCTGAAGAAAATGTACTCCAATAGCATCGACTTCGGGGGATATGATTATTCGGGGAATCCGAATCTCTTACCTATGTATAATTTTAGTAATACACATAATAATCTATCTACAAATTCAACACTTACTGATGGCGGTACGTATATAAAAGTTGAAAAGGCACAAAATACGCAACCAGCATCTGTTACTTTTGGATTCAAAGATTCTAAATATATTACACCTATGTTAAAGGAGAATACTCAATATACTTTAACTGTCCGTATAAAAGCAGAAAGTGGGTTTATTGGTACTGGTAAGAATGTAACGTTTAGGTATCGTTATCAAAATGACCAAAATTCCACAGTAGAGCCAGTTGGAGCATCCTTACCCAATGACGATTTTATGAATGATTGGACTGTATACACATTTACAGGTACCACGACAGACACGGTTAAATCGGCTAATCCATATGTTCATTTATGGATAGAAGCATCTGCGCAAGGTACTTTACTAATTGATTATCAAATCAAACTTGAAAAAGGCGCAAAATCAACTTCATTTCAGCCTAACCTACTCGATGCACCATATTACTTGAGCAAGGTGGCTTTGGGTGAAAATCTAATTAAACCAGAATCACAACAACCAGTTACTAATAGTAACTATCTTATTAAAACCTATAACACCAAACCAATGGTAAAAGGCAAGAAGTATACCATCACACTGGAAGGAACTAAGCCAGCAACACAGGTTTTTAGACCATTTTTTACGCAAGCTACAGGAAGTTCATGGGGGTTTGGTGATTTAAAGCCAGTAGAAGGGTTAACTGATATTTGGTCTGCAACATTTACCGCAAGTACTGATTCACACCCTACTAGCCCACAAGTGCAGATTTATCAGGTACCAAACACAAGTGTAGGGCAATGTACAATTAAGTGGTTAAAACTAGAGGAAGGCGACACCCGAACACCAAATATTAGTCAGTTTAAATACTTTGGTGAAGGCTTGAAAGACAGCAACAATCCGAACGACTACAGCTGGGACATCACACCTGAATATGCTGAAAAAGGCTTGAATGATTCTGTGAGCTTAACTGAGCCACAGTCAGTTGAAGGCTTAAAAAACTTTGAGGATGGGTTGCAGATTGCAGGTAAAGAAGTTGCTACAGTTCCAGAAGATACCGGATGGGTAAATCTAACAGCAATCAATGGTCACTCATGGAACAAACAGGGACAAATCAGGAGAATTGGAAAACTAGTAATGTTCCGTGGATCATTAAAAGGTAGCACGCTAAGTACACAAGATTTTTGTACGATTCCAGAAGGATTTAGACCAAGTAATCCAACTGATAATTATGAGTATCAATTCTTGTTACCACCACAAAGTAGCAATACTTTAGACAATGGCGGGATGGCTTATATCCGACCGAACGGCGTTTGCGGTCTACCTTCATTTAGGGGAACAGTCAACTTGTTTTTATCACCAATTCAATACTATATAGACTAGGAGTGAAACGAATGAAAAACATTTGGAAATATGGACGTACTGGCGGAGAGTACGCAGGAAAAGTATTGGACGACATGCTTGTATCCGTTCCTTACACGGATCAGCCACCGCTTGAAGGGATTCGTGCTGATGGCGAACCGCTAACGATTGCTGATCAGATGTTTGATCCTAAACTGAACCAATGGATTGTTTTAGCGAACGCACTAGATCACAACGATTTAAACAATCTCAAAGCGATGTATGAGTCGTTAGAAAATGAGAACGGCGATTTAAAACAGATCAACGCCAAACTCATGCTAAGCGATGTAGCAATTAAACAGGAAAATACTGCATTGAAAGAAAGAGCGGATAGTTTAGCACAAATCAATTCAAAAATGATGCTTGCTTCGTTCCAAAATAGCAAAGACATTTCAGAAATTAAAGAGCAACTAAATCCAGCTTCAAAGGGAGGTGAGTAGTATGTTTAGTTTTAGCGATATAAAAATGATGTATGATTGGGGCTGTTTTACTGACGATCAAGTTCGACTATTCGTTCCACTATGCATTACAGACGAAGAAGCAGATAAAATCATTAATAAAGATAAGAGCGCATCTTAAGTGATGCGTTTTTATTTAAGGTAAAGGAGTTGTCACATGATTAATTTAGGAGAATGGGGAACAATCGCAGGATCAATCACTGCGATTGTTTCTTTGATTTTATTAGTAATAAGACCAGTCACTGCATCTTTCTCGAAGATTACTGAAACTCTTTCAAAAGTAAGCCGCAATTTAGATTTGCTGACTAAAGATTTAGAATCGAGCAAATCAGATCGATTGATGATTCATGAAGAACTAAAGAAACACGATGAAAGATTAGATACACATACAGAAAAATTGGTGGAACACACGCAACAAATCAAAACTTTGTTTAGGGAGAGAAGAAAATGAATAATAAAACGTTCGAAGTACTAAAATGGTTCGCACTGGTAATTATTCCCGCACTAGCTACTTTCGTGGGGTTAGTTGGTAAAGCGCTCAATTGGCAGTACACAGATATCTGTGTTGTCATCATTACTGGTTTTGGCACGTTTTTAGGGAGTGTGTTGGGTGTATCAAATCGAACCTACAAAATGTTCTCGGCTGAAAGCGAAGAAGGAGGAAACAAATGAAAAAGAAAATAGTATTGTCATTGAGCCTATTAACGGCTCTTTTTTTATTGCCAATTAATGGGTTTGCCTATACGATTAACAATGAATTTAATTTAGGTGTAGATGAAGGTAGCTCTCAAGTAGCGAATAATCAGTACATTTTACTGCATGAAACAGCTAACGAAACAGCAACAGGACGCAATGAAGCGCAGTATATGCAACGTTCATGGACTAGCGCTTACACTGCTTATATTGTGGGAGACGGTGGAATTGTTTACCAAGTTGGACAACCTGGTTATGTACAGTACGGTGCTGGTTCGTATGCTAATGCCAACAGTCCTGTGCAGATTGAGTTTCAACATACACATGATAAAGCAACTTTTGAAAAGAACTATAAAGCATACGTTGAATTGGCTAGAGGTTCAGCAATAAAATATGGTATTCCATTAACATTGGACACTCCTTATAACCAACCAGGAATTAAATCACATTTATGGGTAACACAAAATATTTGGGGTGATCATACAGATCCTTATGGTTATCTTTCTGAAATGGGCGTAAGTAAAGAAAAATTAGCATATGATTTAGCTCATGGATTTACCGATGAAAATCCAACGACTTCAGATGATAAACCAGTTATTGATCCAACTAGAGCAGGTGCGGCAAATCCTACACTGACAGATGGAACAAATTACGCCCACATTGATCAGTTCGGAGAAATCGAAAACGCAAATTTGCATGTGGCTGGATGGCACATTGCTAACTATAAATACGAGTATATTTTCATTATGGACTACAATACTGGGAAAGAATTAGCTCGAGTAAGAGCTGATGGAATTTATAGACCAGATGTAAATCAAGCCTATGGAACATTTGGAAATGTTGGTTATCATGTATCTTTCAATATGCGCAACTTCCCTAATAAGAAAGTCTATGTCATGATGCGGGCAACGAATGATCCAAAAGGAAACACTAAAGGCGGTGCGCAAGATTTCCATGACAAGCGTTGGTATTTAAATATTCCGCAACGATAAAAAAATAGCCCCTCGTTGAGGGGCAGTACATATTATGTAACTTTTCCTAATCAATAAAAAATTCATTAGTGGGTATAGCCATACTAACATTTGAATCTCTTACTTGACCTGTATGGCAGAAACCAAGAGATTCATAAAAAGCACGGACATCAGGTTCGCTTTGAACTGTAATCAAACAAGCTCCTATATTACTTAGTAGCGCAGTTTTTATAAATAAAAAGGCATAATACATCATCTCTTGACCTAAATGTTGCGCTTGATAAGGTCCGTTAACGGCAAAGTGGTGTATTTGTATACCAGGGATTGATTTACGGTAAACTGGGTTTTTCCAATTAGTTAATAGATCTTGTAATTTGGATTTTTTTGTAATCAATACACGATCAGTAGTTAAAGAGAAAAAACCTAGTAAGTAGGTTTCTTTACCTTTTGGGGTTACAAACATTAAATAAGTCTTTGTAATTCCATATTGTAAATCTTCTAGTGCTTCGTTTTTTAAGTAAGAATCAATATGATCTTTTCCAGAAGAAAAAGCCTCTACTAAGGCTCTTTCTTTGTCATCGATATTTGATATTTTTTTAAATTCAACTTTATCATCAAGTAACATATCTGCCTCGTTCTATACCTCGTATTTTACACCATCAACATTTATTGTTTTTATTTTCTTCATGCCAGCTAATGTATTAGCAATTTTTGAGTTTGAAGGAACTTTTTTGTTTTTATATATATCGTCTAGAAATTTGCTACACTCTTTTTCTGAATTGAAAACTAATTCAGTGTTTTTAATAGTGGTAGCCATAAAATCACTCCTCACTATGTTGATTTTTTATGTACATATAGTATACCAACTTAGAATCTTAGAGTAAACATAAATCACTTGACAATTTTAAATATGTTTATTAGCATATTTTGACTTCTGACATTTTGTTGACATTTTTCTGTTCGTTAGTTACCATGTATTTATAGAAGGACGTAAGCGCCTATTTTTAATGTACGCATCGGGACGTATGCGCCCACATAGAAACATAGTTGAGAGACATCTATATGGTGTCTCTTTTTTTATTAATATGCGAAAAAGTCTAGTTTTTTCAATAATATTTATGCAATAATAAATGTGCCATCACAACAAAGAATGAAACCAATTATTATCTAGTCTATGTCCATTCTTTTTGTTTGCAGTAGTTGTGATGGCTTTCCGTACTCTTAGCTCAGTTGGTTAGAGCAGACGGCTCATAAACAAATGAGTGGCTTTTTTATGTATCTTTTTATGGATTGGATTAATGAAAGGATGTTTCACATAGTTATACTTCTGTATATTTGAAAAGTTTTACTTTGACTTTTAAAATAGAAAGACATTTGGGTTAAATTGTGAGATAATAATAAAGAAGAGTTTAAAGCGTTCCCCAAAAACCACTCCCCCATAAGTGTGTTACGCTTTAAACTCTTTTATATTTGAAGCTATTAAACAGCATACCATATAACTGTAAAAAATAATGGGAAAAAGACTTATAATTGGAGTGATAGTTAATTAGTGACTTATTTTTGATTTTATAGCACTGATACTATAAAATATAGATATCATCATATTACACAATCTTAATACCAACTTAAAAAATATCTCCTTTCATAAGTATGGTGATAAAATCCGTTCCGGGCTACCTTTTTAGGTAGCCTATTTTAATCTTTGTATCTTTCTGGATCAACGAAAGTATACTTTATATAGTCATAACGCCGATGATCGCTTCGTGCGTCTGGCACGTCAGTCACGACATCAAACAAAAAATATACGTCTTTCTTCATTCTAGTTTTCGCAGCAGGAATTTTGAAATAGTTCTTATTAGAATAGTAGAGATTGATTAATAAGCTATCTTCGATTGCTAAAAAGAAAACTTCTGAATCCCACACCTTATAAAAATCTTTGACAAATCTATTCGAAGGGTCAAATTTAAACCATAATTGTGTTTTTCCTTCCATCAACATAATGTTCACCTCAAAAAGAGTATACGAACTAATGTTCTTTTTGTAAAGTAGGAATAGTGTTGACAATATGGATGGAACATATATATTAAAAAATGTTTTTTTGAATGCTATTTTGAATGCCATTTTGAATGCCATTTTCATTCATTTAACGAAAATCAGCGAAAACAAAAAATGCTCAAACCCTTATAAAATAAGGATTTAAGCATCTAGCGAAATCTGGTGAAATCTCACAATGGAGACGGCGGGAGTCGAACCCGCGTCCAAACACATCGCCACTTAAAAATCTACGTTCATAGTCAACTCATTTAAGGATTCGCTTTACAGCTTGCCGAGTGACAGGCATTCTGTATCGCTAGTCTGATGTTCTCTTTTTCAACTTACAGACGGAAAGTTGAAACGTATCCCACTAAAGTTAGGATCCTTACTCGAGCACATGGGCGATGCCGAGAGGATCTACGCTAACTGTTTTTAGGCAGCTAAAGCGTAAGAGTTGTTTTCGTTTTTAGCAGTTATATTTAACTGTAACGTTTTTACGTAGACGTAACCTACGAAACGCAATTCAAGCTCGACTGTGCCTGTCGAATCCGTAACGTCCCCGTTAGCTAACAAGGGTTACGTGTATTTTTCATACAAAATTAGTATAGCATATATTGGGATAAATTCAATAAAAAAGCGGATCATATCCCATTATTTATATAATAACTGCCCTTTTCTTAAGAAAAAATAAGCGATTTTCCTAAGAAAAGAGGTAGCTTCAAAAAAAGATCTTAAATCAGATCAAAATACTTCAATGCGTGGACAATTCCGCCTTCTGTATTTTTCTTTGTGATAAAGGTAGAAAGTTCTTTTAATCCGTCATAGGCGTTGCCCATAGCGATTTTGTTGTCGCAAGCTTCCAACAAGGCAAAATCATTCGGACCATCGCCAAATCCAAAAGTAGGAACTTTTTCCAGCTGAAGTTCTTTTTGCAGACGTTTGACACCTGCCCCTTTTGAGATTCCTTTCTTCACTGTATCGATCGAGTAAGGACCATTCCGATAAAAAGTTAGCTCAGGAAAATGTTCGTGATAGTATTCGTCACCTGATTGAGACAAGATCAGCAACATATTTACTGTGTTTTCTTTAAAGCCTAAAGGATCAATTTCCGGAACATCTGAATGAATGAAGTCGTAAGCATTGATCATTGTTTGGCTATGACCGGTACACCAGATTTTCTGATCGTTATAGTAAGAAAGTTCATGACCGTTCAACTGTACATGATCATACATTTTTTGACATTCTTCTGAAGAAAATGTTTGAGAATAGATTTCTTCGCCGTCTACTCGAATGAAAGAACCATTCATGGTGACCGCAGAAGTAATGCCCGCATCTTCCATGATAGAGTGGATTTCTGCTTCTGTACGTCCTGTAGCGATGACGGGGAGAACATTGTTTTCTTTTAATGCGTTCATAGCTTTTGCCACTTCGGGTGTGATTTTTGATTTCGCATCTAGTAATGTTCCATCAAGATCAAAGAAAGTGATTGCACGATAATTTGACACAAATAAAACTCCTTTTTTATTGGAATAAGTTTATCTTAACAAAGAATGAACAAAAGACAAACCTTTCGTGAAGAATTCCTGAACATATTGGTTCAGTCAACAATTTAGAGTATACTATAAGAAGAGAATTTAGGAGGGAAAGAATGATTTTTTTCAGTATTGGTATCTTATTCTTAATAATTGGCAGTCTTTTTCGGATTCTGCCCTCAAAAGGAAATCTGCCTTTTTATGGGTACCATTCGCCTCTTGCCGCAAAAACAGACGCTCATTGGCGGCTGGCTCAAAAGACAAGCGGAAACTGGTTTTTTCTTATGGGCTTACTGATGGCATTGATCGGCTATTATTTAAAGACATCTGGGCATACGAATTATTTTCTGATTGAAATGCTTTTGCTAGTATTTCCAATTATGCCTATTTTTATTATGACAGAAAAGAAATTACAGAAATATGACCTGGAAACTGGAGGGAACGATAATGAATATTTTAATGATTGAAGATAATCAATCTGTTTCTGAAATGATGCAGATGTTTTTCTTAAATGAAGGTTGGGAAGCAACTTTCAAGTATGATGGAAAAGAAGGGCTCGATGCCTTTTTAGAAAACCCACAACATTGGGATATGATTACACTAGACCTGAATTTGCCCACACTGGACGGTATGCTAGTAGGAAGAGAGATCCGCAAAGTTTCAAGTACTGTGCCGATTATCATGCTGACAGCTAGAGATTCTGAAAGCGATCAGGTGATCGGCTTAGAGATGGGGGCAGATGATTATGTCACAAAACCTTTCAGTCCTCTGACGCTTATTGCTCGAATGAAAGCTTTGCATCGCCGTAGTGAGTTGGCAGAAGCAAGAGAAGAAGCAGCAGTTTCAGATGATCATTTTGATATCGAGACTAGTCATTTCAAGATGAATACGAAAACACGAGAAGCGTATCTGGACAACCGGCCAATTGAAGGACTGACGCCTAAAGAGTTCGATCTATTGTTTACTTTAGCAAAAAAACCACGTCAAGTATTCTCTCGGGAGCAGTTGCTTGAATTAGTCTGGGATTATCAGTACTTTGGTGATGAACGGACAGTGGACGCCCATATCAAGAAATTACGACAAAAAATCGAAAAGGTCGGACCACAAGTCATCCAAACTGTTTGGGGAGTCGGCTACAAATTCGATGATTCTGGTGTTGCCTAATGCGTTATTTGTATCAGCAACTCTTAGCTTTTTGCGGAATGGTCGCGTTGATCTTATTGATCGTTGGAGTTTCTTTTACACAACTGACAAAACAAACGATTGAAGAAAACAATTACCAGCAACTGTTTGGATATGCTGAATCAGTTGAAAAGACAACGCAAACCTATGCCGATACGCTCCCGCAGTTTAGTCAAGATCAGGCGTTTCAAAATGCACTGCTGCTGACAGAGCAAGTACTGACAGAACAAAATGTGAACTTTATATTTATCGATAAAAACGAACGTGTCATTTATCCGACTAATACAGCTTTACTGAATTTTACCTTAACAGCTGATCAATGGAAAAATCTGAGGAATGGACGTCAAGAAAAATTCACATCGAATAAAAATATTTTAGGACAAGCACAGGCGACCTCTTACGCACTTGTGCCATTTAATTTGAATCATGAATTCTATGGAGCACTTGTAGTTAGTCAACCTGCGCGAAATATCGATAACAGCGTTCGTCCAATTACACTGAACCTGTTCAAAGGATTTATTTTTTCCAGTATCGTTGCAGTCATTGCCAGCTATGCTTTTGCAGCATTCCAAGTTAAGCGTATCAATCGGTTAAGGAATGCGACGAAAGAAGTGACGAATGGTAATTTTGATGTACAGCTCCCCGTACATGACAAAGATGAATTTGATGAGTTAGCAGATGATTTCAATAAAATGACGAATTCATTGAAAGAATCTCAAGCAGAAATTGAAGAACAAGAAAATCGTCGAAGACAATTTATGGCAGATGCTTCTCACGAGATGAGAACACCTCTTACGACAATCAACGGACTTCTGGAAGGGTTAGAATACAATGCAATCCCTGAAAATCAGCGAGAAAACGCGATTAAATTGATGAAAAATGAAACAGAGCGTCTGATCCGTTTGGTGAATGAAAACTTGGATTATGAAAAAATCCGTACGAATCAAATCAGTATGGTCATTAAAAAATTCAATGGAACAGAAACATTGAAAAATATTGTTGCACAGTTAGAAGCTAAAGCAGAAGCAGCAGGAGATACATTGACATTGAAAGCCGTTGATGATATTGATGTTTACGCTGATTATGACCGATTTGTCCAAATCATGGTCAATATTATTCAAAACGCGATACAGTTTACTGAAAACGGCCAAATCACGATTACTCTAGAAAAAGGCTATCTTGAAACGATCATCACGATTGAAGATACGGGAATTGGAATGTCTGAACAACAAATGAAAAGTATCTGGGATCGTTATTATAAAGTAGATCCTTCAAGAAAAAATACAAAATATGGTGAATCAGGATTAGGTTTACCAATCGTGCAGCAACTTGTACGCTTGCATAAAGGAAAATTAGAAGTAGAAAGCGAACTAGGAAAAGGAACAAAATTCACTGTTCGTTTGCCTGACGTAGAAATCAAAGAAGAGTAAAAAACAAGCGGTATAAAAGATCATGAATCGATCTTCTATACCGCTTTGTTTTTACTATAAAATGATTGATTTAGCCCGCGGGCTCTAAACGATCAATATAAGGACTTTGGGCAATAGTAGCATCATGAGTAAAGAGTAAGATACCTTGATTTTCTTCATGAGCTAAATAAGAAAGCAAGTGGAGTAGCTCTTGGATCTCCAATACACTAAGTTCATCAAATGTATCTTCAATAACAATATTGTTTCGCTTGGAAAGCAAGGCATGAAGTAATTGCAGCTTTACTTTTTCAAAAGACGTCAACTCAGCTGCCACACAATTAAGCAAGGAAGGAGAGATATCAAGTTTTTCTTGATAGGCCAAACGATCTTGTTTGATTTCTTTTTCCGGTACATCCAACAGGACATGATCTTTAAGATTCAGATAAGGAAACATCGGCCAATTTTTTTGGACGATCGCAAAATTATCCAGTTTTGCAACAAGAACCTCTTTTTTCAAGTGCTCCAATATTTTATGCTGTTTTTCGAGAGGACACAAAATAACGGTCAAGTGTTCAGCATGAATCAAATATTCAGGTTTCATTACGTCCAGGCCTCCTACTTTGCAAATGATGGATAAAAAAAGTGAAAGGGAATAGACTAAGAATGAGACAGCATCCACTGAGCCCAATAAGAGTTTGGGCAAATCCCTTAAGTATATCTGTGAAAAAAAGATCATTTTGGAAATCGATGGTAAAAAAAGTCTGTTGATCCATCGGAATTGTAAGTCCGCTTACCGAAGTCAAGATATCACGGATATCTGGCAGTTCAGTAGTCTTTAAGACAAGAAAATTGATCCTTTGAAGAAGCGCTTCATAAACTGACTGGAAGCTGACGATCCACAATAAAACCAAGATACAACAAAGAAAGAGAGGAAAGAACAGCTGCCAGAAAATAAAAAGGAATAATTTGGTTTTAGAAAGACCAGTCAGGCGCCAATTGATCAATTCCTGCTTGTTTTGCCTGACTGAATAGTAAAAGAAAAAGATAAAAAGGAAGGCAAATAGAAAAAATAAACTGAATATGCCTTTTATATAAAATCGGCTAGCTAATTCTAAAGCCGGAAGAAGCTCTGTAGATGCAGAAGCGCCAATAAATGAAAGCCGATCTTGGACTTGATTGGCTAAAGCCGATTGCAAATGGTAAAGAGTCAGGCATGCTATCAATAAAAAAGCAGAAAAGCTTGAAAATAAACAATAGAGTATTGTCTGCTTTTTGTAATAAATTAATCGAGCAGTAGCATAGCGGATTATTTTCATACTTTTCACCTCTATAAAAAGTATAGAAAATGAATATGAATAAAGTATGAAATTCCTTTAGTGAAATCACGAATTAAAACCAGAAAATATTTTGTAAAAAGCAAGAGGTTGTGAAGAAGCTGCCCTATTCTATTACCGTAGATGCAAGCTTTTGAACACTGTTTATTCGAAAAAAGGAGCAGCGACAATAATTTTGTCGCTGCTCCTTTTAGATTTATTTTATCATTCGGAAGAACTTGTGGTCGTTCCGTGAAGTTCTTGGTACGTTTGCGTTTTATAAAGATCAACAGTTGATTGTCCATTGTGTTCACTAAAGACACTAGTTGACTTGTCACCAAGAGATTTTTCAGCTTCTTTTAATTTCTCTAAGCCATTCTTGTAGTCATAATCACTGGTATCAATTGGGTCTAATCCACTATTCGTATAGAAACGAAGAAGATCACCATTATTGATTTGGTCAGAAACAGCTAACTGTTTATCAACTTTTTCTTTCAGTGAATCAATTTCATTCTGTACTTCCTCAGTAGGTTCAGTAATAGCTTCACCAGTTTCGTTACTATAGATCGTACCACCGTAGTAAGTATATTTTGGTGTAACAAAATCACCATCACGGAAAGAAACAAGCTGTTCATGATCTTTCGAGAATAGATCTTGTCCTAACTGAATATAATTTTTTGTATCTACACCTAGTAAGTGAAGTAATGTAGGCAAGGCATCAACTTGTCCGCCGTAAGTGTGATTGATTCCGCCCTGTGTTTGTCCAGGGATATGGATCATATAAGGGACACGCTGCATTTGTGCATTGTCGTAGTTTGTCCAAGTAGAACTTGTTTTTCCAACTAATTCAGCTAGATTTTTATTTCTTGAATTCGAGACACCGTAATGGTCACCGTAAAGGACGATGACTGAATTATCATACAAGCCGCTTTCTTTCAAATAATTGAAGAATTCTTGTACGGCGGTATCTAAATAATTGGCTGTCGCAAAGTAACCGTTGATCGTTTCATCATTTGTATTGGCTAACGGGAATCCAGCTTCGTCATTGGTGAATTTCGAATAAGGATAATGGTTAGATACAGCAATGAATTTTGAATAAAATGGTTGTTGCAGACGTTCCAAGTATTGTACGGATTGTTGGAAAAATGGTTTATCATGCAAACCGTATTGGAACGAATTGTCATCATTAACATCATAATAAGAAGAATCGAAGAAATAATCATATCCTAAATTCTTATAGGTCTCGTTTCGATTCCAGAATGTGCCGGCGTTCCCATGGAATACCGCACTAGTGTAACCTTGTGTTTGACTTAAAATATCAGGTGCAGCTTGGAAAGTATTTTTTCCGCCTAATTGTGTGAACAAGGAGCCTTGATTCAAGCCAAACAATGAATTTTCCATCAGCGTTTCCGCATCGCTTGTTTTTCCTGCTTTTACTTGATGGAAAAAGTTGTCAAAACTGAACGTGCTGTTGCTGTGGTAAAGACTATTGATGAAAGGTGTAACTTCATGCTGGACACCATTCTCATCTGTCAATTTATAATCGATCAGGAATTGCTGGAAGCTTTCTAAATGGATATAAATCACATTTTTTCCTTTAGCGAGCCCGAACAAATCGTCATTTGGTGCTGCATAATGTTCTTTTACATAATTTTCTACTTCTTTCATATCATTGGGACTTGCTTCTGCCCGCACTTGGTTTGTCTGGTAAGTTTGAACACCGTCATAAACCATGAAAGCATTCAAGCCAAGATATTTGACCAAATAATCACGAGAGAATGTTCGAGTCAGCAATTCTGGACGATCAGCTTCCGCCATAAAAAGATTTCCTGAGAAAATCATAACTGCTAATGTAGAGATCGCAAAAGCCATTCTTGCTCGGATCGGGCGAGGGTCCAACTTGATTTTTTTTGCAATCAGCAGAACAGCCAAGATAATAAAATCGATCCAATAGATCACATCATATGGGCGAAACAGTCGAATGGCACTTTCTCCCAGACCACTCGCTACTTTCCCAGCACCTAAAATCGTGTTGATCGTAATGAAGTCCGTGAATTCTCGATAATAAGTGACATTCGAAAAAACAAGCAATGTCAAAAGAAAATAAATGACCATCATCGTGATATAAGCAACTCTAGGGCGTCTGATATAAAGAGCAATTCCAAGTAATAACAATGTAGTTGCAATAGGGTTGATAAACAAGATAAAGTATTGAATGCCACTTTCGATTCCGAGATGGAAATCAACTAAATAGGCAAAAATCGTTTTCAACCAAAGTAAAACGACTAGTAAAGAAAAAAATCCGAGCCTCTTATTCAAAAAGGCAGGTGTTTTTATATATTTCAAGATAATCTTCCTTTCTGCACTTCTTAATCACAGAAGTGTCATGAAACCATGTTACACAGCTCACTTATTCTCATTTATTTTACTAGTATGACAATATAGTGTCAATTGAAACCAGAAGTTTATGCTGTTTCATTAAGGTTTTCTTTAAGCTTCATGAAAAAATGAGCAGTAAGACAAGTCCTATGTTTTTTGTTATACTTGGGAAGAGAAAGCTAAAGCAGGTGAAGGAATGAAAGTACAAGTAAAAAAAAGAGCAAGCAATCGATTGAAAAAAGGATATCCACTGATTCAAAAAGAAGACCTTGCTCATCCCCAAAAAGAAACCACGCAATGGGTGGAATTAGTTGATTCGCAAAACCAATTTATCGCAAAAGGATATCTAGGAAAGCAGAATAAGGGAATCGGTTGGGTATTGAGCCAGCAGAACATCCCATTTGATCAATCTTTTTTTGAAGAACTTTTTGTGAAGTCAAAAGAAAAAAGAACTTTCTTTTTTTCAGATGATTCTACTACCGCTTTTCGTATATTCAATGGAGAAGGAGACGGGATCGGCGGTCTGATTATTGATTATTATGCAGGCTATGCTGTTTTTTCTTGGTATAACGAAACGTTATATGCACATCGTGAATTATTGATTCAAGCTTTTCGTGAAATCTACCCGGAAATCATAGGAGGCTATGAGAAAATTCGGTTTGAATCAGTAAATCTGCCTGAGAGCCAGTTCATTTACGGAAAAGAGGCACCGGAACCCTTGATCGTAAAAGAAAACGGAGTCAAATTTGCCGTTTATTTAAATGAAGGATTAATGACTGGGATCTTTTTAGACCAAAAAGAAGTACGGGGATCATTAGCAGAAGGTTTCGCTTCTGGGAAAACAGTTTTGAACATGTTTAGTTATACCGGCGCCTTTTCTGTTGCTGCCGCAATGGGAGGGGCAATCGAAACAACAAGTGTCGATCTAGCAAAACGCAGTTTAAAAAAAACACAGGAACAGTTTGAAGTGAATGGTTTGGATGTCGATCAGCAAAAAATCATTGTTATGGACGTATTCGAGTATTTCAAATACGCCAAAAGAAAACAATTTTTATATGACATGATTGTATTGGATCCACCAAGTTTTGCCAGAAATAAGAAAAAAGTCTTTCGCGTAGCAAAAGATTATGGGGAACTGGTCAAGGATAGTCTGGATATTTTAGCAGAAGACGGGATACTTATTGCGTCTACAAATGCTGCGAATGTCTCGATAGAACAATTCCAAACAATGATTGAAGAGGAATTCCATGCCAAAAATGTTTCTTTTGAACAACTTGCTTTATATCGTCTGCCAAAAGATTTCCAGACGACGGATACCTTTTTAGAAGGCAATTATCTGAAAGTGTTTGTTTATCAAATTAAAAATAACCATTAGAAGGAGCGATGCAGAATGGTTCGGGTAAAGGGATTGAATATAGGAAGCGGTAGACCAAAGATTTGTGCGCCTCTTATCGGGGCCGTCCGAGAGGAAGTATTACGTGAAGCAGTTCTTGCACGTGAAGCAGGGGCCGATTTAGTCGAATGGCGAGTCGATCATTATCGTGAAGTTTTTTCTTTTGATGAAGTAGCAGAAACATTGGTTCTTATCCATGAGATGCTTGATGGACTGCCGTTATTATTTACGTTTCGTACCTTAGCTGAAGGCGGAGAACAAGACATATCGATCCGTCAGTATCGCGACCTTTATGAACATGTGATACACACAGGATTAGTAGATATGGTCGATATCGAGTTGTTCAAAGTAGAAAGTCTAGGAAAAAGACTGATAGAGGAAATCAAGTCTTTAAACATTCCTTTAATTATTAGTAGTCATGATTTTAAAGAAACACCAGCAGACCCTGTCTTGCTTTACCGATTGAATGTTATGGAACATTTTGGAGCCGATATCGGAAAACTGGCAGTAACTCCCAATAATGAACGAGATGTTTTGCGGTTGATGGAGTTGACTAGACGGGCAAATGCGTTTGTCTCCATGCCTATTATTACGATGTCCATGGGAAATCTTGGTAAAATTTCTCGTCTGGCTGGCGGAACGACGGGTTCCGTTATGACATTTGGTTCCTTAAGCAGCGATTCTACTTCTGCTCCAGGACAATTACCGGTCAAAGCATTGAAGCAAATTATTCAATTATTAAATGAACCGTTGTAGAACAAGTTTGAGGTGATATTTTTTGGCAAAGAAAAAAATAGTAAAAACGAATGCAATCCGTATGGTCGAACAAAAAAAGATTCCCTATACAGAGCACGAATATGAGTGGGACGAAAGCCACCTAAGTGCGTCATCGGTCGCTGAACAGCTTCCAGAAAGCCAATCTCGTATATTTAAAACACTGGTTGCTGTGGGCAATGTGACGGGGCCTCTTGTTGCTGTGATACCGGGAGAAGCCGAATTGAATCTAAAAAAATTAGCAAAAGTTTCAGGGAATAAAAAAGTAGAAATGCTCCATTTAAAAGATTTGGAAGCAACGACCGGATACATACGTGGTGGCTGCTCGCCTATAGGTATGAAAAAACTATTTCCTACTTATTTAGATCAAATTGCAGAAAGCTATGAACAAATCATTGTCTCGGCTGGCAGAAGAGGGCTACAGATGGAGTTAGCACCTCAAGATATCTGTGCATTAACGAGCGGACAATTTGCAGATATAAAACAATAAATCATACGTATAAAAGAAAGAAGGAGGCCGGGATGTTGTTTGCCCAGTCTTCTTCTTTCTTTTTTATACATTATGCTCTTTGCCCAGCATTCATTCCTGCTACATGCCCTGTAGCGAAAGCCGCTGTGATATTAAAGCCGCCAGTATAACCATTGACATCCAGTAATTCTCCCGCAAAATACAGACCATCAATGATTTTACTCTCCAACGTTTTAGGATGAATTTCCTTTAGAGAAACCCCTCCGCCAGTTACAAATGATTTCTCAATAGGAAAAGTCTTGTTGATTGATAGCTTAAACTCTTTGCATAATTGAACGAAATCTTGAATTTGTTTTTGAGAGGCTTGTTGTCCTGTCAGATGATCCATTTCAAGCCGCTCAAGAAAGAAAACCAACAATCGCTCAGGTAATAGACCGTGCCAGGCATTTACCAAGTTCTTTTTGGTGGTTTTACTTTTTTCTGTCAATAAATGAATAAGCTCTTGTTTGGTTTGTGTAGGGAAACAATCCAGAGAAAGTGTCACTGGTTCTCCCGTTTTCTCTAATTCTTTATTGACAAAACTTGAACAACGCAGTGCAGCCGGACCAGAAATACCGAAATGGGTGAAAAGTAAATCCATCGTATGTTCAGTCAATACACGACCTTTTTTATTTAAAACGCGTAAAGTGATGTCTTGTAAAGAAAGCCCTTGAAGTGTTTTCTCCTGAATATACGGTTCATCCGATATCAAGGGGGACTCTGTCGCATAAAGAGGCGTCACCGTGTGACCCACTCGCTTCACGATCTTGTACCCATCTCCAGTAGAACCAGTAGATGGATAAGTCCGTCCACCAGTTGTTAAGATAACGGCAGGAGCATGGAACTCTTCGAATTCCGTGCGTATACCGTAAATTTTATGTTCTTTGTGGATCAATTTCTCTACTCGAGTAGAGAATAGAAGCGTCACATCTAGTTCTTTCAGACGATTGAGCAATGCTTCGATAATCGTTTTTGATTTATTTGTTACAGGAAACATCCGTCCATGATCCTCTTCTTTTAAATGTACGCCTTGTGATTCAAAGAAGTTCATGATATCGAAATTATTCCATTGCGCAAACGTACTATATAAAAACTTTCCATTTCCAGGAATATGTGCAATCAAATCATCAACAGGACGATTGTTCGTAACATTGCACCGACCACCACCTGTCATCAGTAGTTTTTTTCCTGCTTTTTTGTTTTTTTCGATCAAGAGTACGCGTGCGCCTTGTTCAGCTGCACTGATCGCTGCCATCATCCCGCTTGTTCCAGCGCCGACTACGATCACATCATACAGTTTTTCCATTCCCTCACCTCAAGGAAAGTGTAGCATATCTGAAGAAAGAAAACAGAAAAAAATGTTTTGAGCCAAAAGAGAAAATGAGCTAAAATGAGGGAAGATAAGCAAAGGAGCGTGGAACGATGACAAACGCAACAGAATATGTTCAAGCAATTCAAGAAAAGCTACATCAAAAGGATCAAGGGCAAGAAGAATTTTTACAAGCAATCGATGAATTCATGCCCACGGTTATGTCTTTTTTGGACACTCATCCCGAATATATCGAAAAGAATATCTTAGAACTTTTAACGGAACCAGAAAGAATTATTCAATTTCGAGTGCCTTGGCAAGATGATGAAGGAAACTGGCGAGTAAATAGAGGGTACCGTATCCAATACAACTCAGCTATCGGCCCTTATAAAGGTGGATTGCGCTTCCATCCTAGTGTCAATCTAAGTATCTTGAAATTTTTGGCTTTCGAACAGATTTTCAAGAATAGTTTAACCGGTCTGCCAATCGGTGGAGGAAAAGGCGGAAGTGACTTCGATCCTAAAGGAAAATCTGATAATGAGATCATGCGTTTTTGTCAAAGTTTCATGCTGGAATTGTCAAAACATATCGGCCCATCGATTGATGTTCCTGCGGGAGATATCGGTGTAGGAGCTAGAGAAATCGGCTATTTGTTCGGCGAATATAAACGATTGAAAAAATATGATACTGGTGTGTTGACAGGTAAACCTTTGGATTTTTGGGGAAGTAAGATACGTACGGAAGCTACTGGTTATGGATTAGTGTATTATGTCAAACATCTATTGAACGAAGAAAAAGATTCATTTAATCAAAAAACAGTTTTTGTTTCCGGAAGCGGGAATGTAGCCATTTATGCAATCGAAAAAGTGCAAGAGCTAGGCGGGAAAGTTGTTACATGTTCAGATTCTAGCGGGTATATCTATGATCCAGAAGGAATAGATGTGAAACTATTGAAAGAAGTCAAAGAAATCAATAGACAACGTTTGACGGAATACGCAAACCAACGTCCTTCTGCTATTTATCATGCTGGAGAATCTGTTTGGACATTGAAAGAAAAAGCGGATATCGCTTTGCCATGTGCTACTCAAAATGAAATAGACGAAAGCTTGGCCGAAATCTTAGTAGAAAATGGGATCAAAATCGTAGCAGAAGGCGCTAATATGCCATGTACAGTAAAAGCTGTTTCTGTTCTTCATGAAGCAGGCGTGTGGTATTGTCCAGGAAAAGCTGCTAATGCTGGAGGAGTGGCAGTATCTGCTTTAGAAATGAGTCAGAACGCCCAGCGATTGACTTGGGAAAGAGAGCAAGTGGATGAGCAGCTGGATCAAATCATGGAAACGATTTACCATACGTGTCGCCAAACAGCAGCCGAGTACGGCGACGAAAAAAATCTGCTTCTTGGAGCAAATGTTGCTGGATTTGAAAAAGTTGCCAAAGCAATGGCAGCAGAAGGTTTAGTTTGAAAAATGAAACTTTCTTGGAAATATTGTCAGCATTTTGTTTATTTGCTTGAAAAATAATAAAAAAAAACGTAAAGTATTACCTGTAGAGTAAACCTATAAGGAGGAGAACAAATGGCACACATTCATTTTGACTATTCAAAAGTAGCACCGTTTGTCAACGAACAAGAGTTAGGGTACATGCAAAGCCAAGTAACAGCAGCCCACAACGAATTACGGGAAGGTACTGGCGCAGGAAGCGACTTCCGCGGCTGGATCGATTTACCAACGAACTATGACAAAGAAGAATTTGCACGTATCAAAGAAGCAGCTAAAAAAATCCAATCTGATTCTGAAGTATTAGTTGTTATCGGTATCGGTGGTTCTTATTTAGGCGCTCGTGCAGCGATCGACTTCTTGAATCACACATTCTTCAATTTATTAGATAGCAACACAAGAAAAGCACCACAAATCTTCTTTGCCGGAAATTCAATCAGCTCAACATATATTGCTGACTTGATCGAAGTAATCGGTGATCGCGACTTTTCAGTAAACGTTATTTCAAAATCTGGAACAACTACTGAACCAGCGATTGCGTTCCGTGTATTCAAAGAGCTTCTTGTTAAGAAATATGGACAAGAAGAAGCAAACAAACGTATCTACGCTACAACAGATAAAGCAAAAGGTGCAGTTAAAGTAGAAGCAGATGCAGAAGGTTGGGAAACTTTCGTGATTCCTGATGACATCGGCGGACGTTTCTCTGTATTAACTGCTGTTGGTTTGTTACCAATCGCTGTTAGTGGTGCAGATATCGATGCATTGATGCAAGGTGCCGCTGATGCAAGCAAAGCATACTCAAGCGACAAACTAGAAGAAAACGAAGCTTACCAATACGCAGCAATGCGCAACATTCTTTACCGTAAAGGCAAAGTAACTGAGTTGTTGATCAACTATGAACCAGGAATGCAATACTTCTCAGAATGGTGGAAACAATTGTATGGTGAATCTGAAGGAAAAGACCAAAAAGGCATCTATCCTTCAAGCGCAAACTTCTCAACTGATTTGCACTCTTTAGGACAATTCATCCAAGAAGGACGTCGCAATATTTTTGAAACAGTTGTGAAGGTTGAAAAACCTCGTAAATCAATCACAATTCCTGAACAAGCAGAAGATTTAGACGGTCTAGGCTACTTGCAAGGAAAAGAAGTGGACTTCGTAAATACAAAAGCATTTGAAGGAACATTGCTTGCTCATACAGACGGTGACGTGCCTAACTTGCTAGTCAAAATTCCAGAAATGGATGCTTATACATTGGGTTATACAATGTACTTCTTTGAAATTGCTGTAGGTATTTCAGGTTACTTGAATGGAATCAACCCATTCGACCAACCAGGTGTAGAAGCTTACAAGAAAAACATGTTCGCACTTCTAGGCAAACCAGGCTTTGAAGATCTTGCGAAAGAATTGAACGAACGCCTGTAAGATAAGGTTTTTTCGCTAAATTTAAAAAATCAGTGATAGAAACATGTTCGCTTTAAAATGAAAACTGGTACCCATTTAGGTACTCAAACATACTGCATCGTTTATTCAGAATAAGGGGCTGTGACAAGACTTTTGTCACAGTCCCTTGTTTGTATAGAAATCGATTGATTGCCTTGTTCTTTAGTTTGATTTAGGACTTTAAGAACAGTGAGGCTGACTTCGAAGACCAATTCTATTTTTTCGTTTTCTAAAATCAACAAAAAAAAGCACTCACTTCGAGTGCTTTTTTACGATATATTCTTAGCTTAAGATAGGCCTAATTTTTCTTTTACAGATGAGGGTACCTTATCGCTGGTAATTACTTTTTTCTCTATGATCCGCTTTTCGCTTGCTTTCAACTGCAAGATCGTTCCTTCGGGGTAAGCAGAACCATTGGCAGAGTCACCAGAAGTAATGACATCGAAATCTAACTGTCTTTTTTCACCGTTTTCAGCATAAGCATCTACGTTGTATTTAAAACCTCTTCCAATTACTTCCCCATTGTCTGCTTTGATATCAGTTTCTGCAGGCATTGGAGCTTTGACTACCGCATAATAATCTTTACCTACATAAGTAGACTGATAGTAGTCCCAACCTTTCCATCCTATAAAAGCAATCAATATGATAACGATCAACCCTAAAATTTTTTTCATGAAAGATCTCCTTTTTTATTTTTATTATATTAAATATTATACAGATAATAACGGAATATTATCATCGAAACAGCTAACAAAATTGTCATAAAAAACGAGATGGTTGATATTAGAACTTGTGTTTTTGTTTAGATCTAGAGATAAAGAGAGACAATTTCCAAATATATGTAATGAATACAAAAAGACGTTTGTCGCGGATTACCGTTACAAACGTCTTTTATTGATTTTCCGAGATCTCATCAGTCGCCATTTAGAATGGTTCACTCCTTATCTAGATTCGTTTAATGCTCGGACTGCTTGTTCGATTGTAATACCAAACGCAACGTTATTTTCGTTTTGTGCATCAATCGCCATAAAACGGTTAGAAGTTGTATCAAAAGCTACGCGGTATTGCATATTTGTTTTTGTAAACGTCATAAAATCCATCTCCTTTGTAATGTAATTTAGTTCTTGAAAGTTTCCTTTAAACTTTCGAACTTATACCAAGTTTAGCATCGTACGTTTTTTGATGCAATTAAAAAGCATTTATCATTTTCCTTATTTATTTTTTCTTAAATGGTTTAGCTATTTTCTTTTAATCCGATAAGTAGCCCAATCATCAAGGTTACAAATACTATTGCTTGAATATAAATCATATGCTCACCTCTTTATAAATAACTTAGCAATATAAAGAAAAAAACGCACGAACAACATAGGAATATAAACAAACGTTTTTGTCACAACGTCTAAGATCGTGTTAAAAAATAGTTATCTAAAAAGCAGAAAGATACTCAAAATAAAAAATAAAAAAATGAATAAAAACGTTTTCAAATATAAGGTAATTTGTTATTATAAAATAAAGAAAAAACAAAATAAAAATAAAGAAAAAGAGGGAATGAAATGGTAAAAGCAGAAGTAGGAAGATCTTATATATGCAAACCGATCGGAGTATCTCATGAACTAATCGGCTGTATTGAACGTACATATATCAACACGGCTGTCGTGTATGTTGAAAGTTATGACCAACGAGACTATCAACTTATCAATGAAAGCAAGTATCGCATGCTCGTAAAATTCTGTGATATTAGCGCACCTGCTGAATTGGTTTCTTAAACAGTATTTTTGAGAATTCGCAAGAACTCCCTTATAATATAAATAAAGACAGAAGGGAGCGAGAAGATATGCCAAAAAGAAAAAGTTCAGGGAAAATGGGAATTATTCTTGCAGTGATCTCTGCAATTCCTGCTATTTTAGCTATTGTTCGTGCGATGAAGGAATCAAGAGAAAGTTAAGCACACATTATGAGCGTCAAACAAAAAACGCATATACCTGCGGTGGCAGGTTATGCGTTTTTTGTTGTATAAAGACTTTTTTCATTAACGATTTTTGATCAGCCGACTCCCAAAACAAAATTTAGCAGTTTATCTGAATAAGTGATTTCTTCATCTGTTTGTTTCACACTTTCATTTAGTAGTCCCATCTCATCGGTTATGATACCATCCACACCATAAAAGATCATGCGACTCATGGCATCTGAATCGTTGATTGTCCATACATATACTTCTTTTCCGTCTTGGTGGGCAGAATTAATGAAGTTACGGTTGATCGTACTATATTCCATTGTCAGAAAATCAGCAGGCGTCACAGGGGGCCCAACAATATTGAAAGGTAAGATGTAGCCCACATAAAAGTTTGGTTCTGCTTCTTTTAAATCTGAAACGGTTTGGTACGTCAAACTTTGCAAAATATGATGGTTCTCTAAGATAACTTTGCGGTATTTATGGACAAATCGTTCGACAAGGTCATCCGAATCTTTTTTAGAGGTCTTGATCTCAATAAGTAATTTTTGGTTTAGCTTATGTGCTTTTTCCAAATAAGAATCAAAAGAACAAACAGGGGCTTGCACTCCGTTTTCAGTAACTGTAAGATTTGTCAATTCTTTCAATGTAAGATCCTGTGGTGTTCCATTTACCCCTGTTAAGTGACGAAGATTTGCATCATGCATCACTACGAAATGACCATCTTTTGTTTCCTGAACATCCATCTCTACATAATCAGGATGATAGTCTCTGCTTGTTTTTTCAAGTGCTTCTAAAGTATTTTGCGCCCCATTTTGGGTACTCACACCTCTGTGAGAGACAGTCACTGGTTTTGTCTGAACAGCTGAAGTCAGATAATCCATATTGTAAAGACAGACGCCAATACCGAAAAAAACTGCAAAAAGAGTCAAACCAGTGTTTTTCAGCGCAGAGAAACGCAAGTTGGGGGCTTGTGGGATAAACCACTTAGGGATCTCAGGCAAGAAGCCTTCGTCATCCATGAAATCAACAATGATATAAAAAATCCCTACGGTAGACATCACGATGTTGAATAATAAAATCCCTTGTAAAAGCGTCATAGCAAACACAGCGCTGATCAATGCATAGTCTGGGAAAAATTGTTCAACCATACTTTGTGCCAAAATAACAACGATATATCCTAAAGAAGAAAGGAGTAAAATCGTACCGCCAATCACAATAAATTGGCCCGTGATGGCCAAAAGACGCGATTTGGTTAATGACCAGCTTTCCCGAATGGCTGCTCGAAAAGGACGATCTCGTAGAATCATTTCCGGTAAAGCAAAAATCAGTCGAATCCCAATATAGCCAAGGAAAATATAAACGAGTAAAAAGGAACTGACGATGATCCAACGATTAGCAAAAATAAAATCCATAATGAAAGCGGGGATTTTTATTTTTGACAGTAGATCAGAATTAAAACTTAATCCGCTGATCGGTAGAATCAATAAAAAATAAGCAAGGAAAAACAAAAAAGTAATGGGTCTCACTTTCTTCAGCTGAAGTATCGTCAAGTGTAAGAGTTGCTTCAAAGAGATTGGTTCTTTCTTTTTAATAAAAAAGACACTCATCAAAAGAAAAGTAAATTCGAAATAAACTAACAGTAAAATCATCATCAAAACTACGATTAACGAGAGTAGAACTCCAGGATGTTGAGAAAAAATTGAAGGAATATTGTCATAAGACAAATAGTCAATTGCCCCTCGGTGTAAAATAAAACGGGTCGTACTGCTCAATAAGGGTAAACAAATAAATAAAATAAAGCCATGCATCAGCAAGACATCACGGAAATAAGCTTGTGTTCCTTTTAAAAAGTCCCAAGCATTACCTAAGCTACGTTTTAAATAATTCATCCTATCACCTGCTCTTCACATTGTAGCGCAAATCTAATGAAAAAGGAAAGGGTGCAGTGTGTTTTGCAGCCCCTTTCCCAGATTTAACATTGTCAATCAATGACTAATTTTGCAAAATAAATATTATCCAAGAAGACCACTTAGATATTGGCCTCCATAAATCAAGGCCATACTATATAAGAAAATCGACAGTGGTTTAGCAATCAAAATGATTAGTGTATATCGTTTCACTGACATGTTTGTCAATCCAGCCATCAAACATAACGCATCGTCAGGAGCAACTGGAAGAAAAATAGCTAGAGCAAACAGCTTCTCAAAGCGGTTTTGATTATCCAGCCAGCCAATATATTTGTTATATGTCTTATCGCTAATCATGGAAAGTATGAATGGCTTTCCATAACGACGCCCTAGCAGAAAAATGATAATCGAACCAATGCAGATTCCAATATAGTTATAGATAAATCCAGCATAAGGGCCAAATATCAGGACACCAGCTGCAGTACTGATCCCTCCAGGAATGATTGGAATAACTACTTGCAGGATTTGGATGAAGACAAAAATAATCGGTCCTAAAATGATGGAATCACCTACTAATCCTCTTAACGCATTCAAATCTTTGAAAACACCTAAATTAATAAAATAAATCGTCAGCGCGATTGATAGGCCTAATCCGATAATGGATATGAAATTTATCAGTTTTCGAGAGGCAGCAATATTCATTATTCATCAACTCCTTAGAGGTTCTTTGTTAACTATACTTTACTAGAAAAGCAACTAACTGCGCCATTTTTTGATATGACAGAAAACAAACAATTTTGTAAGTTCATCATAAGTATAAAAGATTGATTTCAAAAAAACATCCAACTAAAGACTTATTTAATAACTTGTTTTTTTTAAAATAAAAAAAGCGTTAGCAACTATGCTTAAAAAGCATATCGACTGAATAAACTAAGCATTGGACAGGCTGAAAGACTACATTTAAAATGAAATGCGAAGAAACAATAGAAAATAAAGTTGCCTTAGAACCATAGTTGAATCACCTAACAGTCGTGAAGGGAGAATAAGAGAAGTGGCAGAAAAACAAACCGCAGGACGAGATCAATTAGGAGATTTTGCACCAAAATTTGCAGAATTGAATGATGATGTTTTATTTGGACAAGTATGGTCCAGAGAAGAATTATCTGCTCATCAGCGTAGTATCATCACCATATCTTCATTAATTTCAGGAGGAAATTTTGAACAATTGCCAGCTCATCTGAAGATTGGCAAACAAAATGGCATTACTGGTGAAGAAATAGCAGAAATCATTACCCATTTAGCTTTTTATGTAGGATGGCCAAAAGCTTGGTCAGCTTTTAACTTAGCAAAAGAAATCTATCTAGAAGGAAACAGCGTAAACAAGAAAGAGGCGTAAATGATGACAAAATACGAAGAAATACACAATGGCGTGATTTTTCCAGCAGGGGAAAAAAACGAAGCTTACGCTCAGGTATTTACTGGGCAAAGCTATCTGAATATGTTAGTGAATGATCCCGAAGTTTCTGTTGGTGTAGGGAATGTAACATTTGAACCAGGTTGTCGCAATCACTGGCATGTCCATACAGATGGATATCAAATCTTACTTGTGACTGGCGGAGAAGGATGGTACCAGGAAGAAGGAAAGCCAGCAAGACGATTAAGAGCTGGAGACGTTGTGGTGACGCACAAAGGAATCAAACACTGGCATGGTGCTACAAAAGACAGTTGGTTTGAACATTTAGCGATCACTTCCGGAAACTCAGAGTTTTTAGAACCTGTAACAAATGAAGTGTATGAAGGATTGGAAAATCAATAATGTCAAGCTTGAACAGCTCCTGAAAGTAGATTTTAATCGAACTTTCAGGAGCTGCTTTTTTGATTCAGTCTTTTATAAATAGAAAATAGGGTTAATAATAGGAACGAGGAAAAGCACGTCGAAAGATCTTAATATTGATAATCGGCTGGGCGTACATGATTTCCACGTCATCAATCAAACTACCTAACAGATGATAATCTTCCCGATCATGTCGGGGATTACCTAATAGTTCCTGATAGTAGATTTCCATACTAGGGTCCCGAGGATTGTTCAGCAAATCAGCAAGTACATCTAAATCTTCTGGCTGAGTTTCTGCCGTACCCTGTATCTCTATGAAAAGCCCTTCCTCAGCAAATTCTACTCCAATACGTATTTCAGTTATTTCATGGGAATATAAATAAGTAAGAAGCTCATCGATGATTCTTTTTGATAATTCTTTTTCCAAGTGTCTTTTTTTCCTTTCTGACAGCGGTAAAGTTATCTAGTATCGGTACAAGGATACCTGCAACGAAACCAGTTGAAAAACCACTGTTATATAGATTTAGTCCTCCGTGTAAAGTGCTGACGTTATGGACAAGAGCAATATGTAGCACACCAGCTATTACACCGTAAAAACTGCCGTAAAAACCGCTTATGGGCGCGAGACCTGTCCCAAACACAGCTGCAACAAGCATGCCAGTACTGGTGATCTCATGAAAAGTTCCAAACAAAGAAGCAATAAATATTCCGACTAGTATCGGAAAACTGTTTTTTAAATGACAACCAAAAGCACTGAAACCAACCGCAGATAAAATAGCACCGATGACAGGTCCATTTAACTGACCGCCAACCAGTAAAACATAAGAAGACAGCATCAGACCAACTAAGCCCATGTTGATCAAAGTAGCACCAATACCAGAATTAGCAATGAAATCAGTTGTCAATTTTCCAGATGAATCGAAAATCTCTCGAATCCCCGAAAGCCGAAAGGAATTATAATAGAAACCAATTCCGACTGTCAGCGAAAAAAAGCCAAAAATAATCCAAATGAGAGGAAAGTGATATTCATTGGAAACCAATGTATTTTCGACGATTGAATAGCTGAATAACCTCAAAACAGCAGTAAAAGTCATCGCAATCAACCCAGAGGTGAATCCAATATTATAAAGTGTGAATCCACGATGGAAAACTAAAGTTTGAGCAGCTAAGGGCGGAAGAAGTAGACCAATTGCTATGCCAGCTAAATTCCCCAATAAAATACCTATCAGTAAAGGAAAACGCATACCAAAAGTGATATAACTAACGACCGGTGATAATGCGCTACCAAACAGTCCGATCATGATGTACTGAGAAAAAGGTTTATTGACAAATACAGCGTATAGATACACACCTAAAATGATTGAGATAGAATTATAAAGGTTTTTGCCAAAAAAAGAGAAACCGGTAACTGTTAGAATCGAAGCAAATAAGGGACCGTTTAAAATCACCTTGTGCCGATAAGCTAAAAGCACAGAAAGTAAGGTCAAAATCCCCACATTTATGAATGCGCTTCCGAAACCGCCTAAAGCAAAATAATCTGTCAAAAGATTGCTTGGCGAGGTAAGAATAGTTAGCAATCCACTCCAATTATCAGTAGGAGTACCAGAAAGCAAGCCAATAAAAAGAAAAAAAGCACCTGTAAAACCAAGATAAAAATACTTTCTTTTCTGTGAAACGATTCGTTTTTGAGGATGAATATAAATAACGTCAGTTTCGTTTTCCATTACACACCTTCTTTTTCATTTTCTTTAACTATAACTTGAAATGAAAGATTTGGTCAACTATCATTTAGGTCAAAACTAAAAATGTAAGGGAACCCATTGAATTTAACCAAATTTTTTTAATTTTGCAAAAAAAGTTAAAGAAGACTGAGAAAAAAATTTAAAATATAACGTTTTGAGTAAAATGTTTGCAAAAAATGCTAAAAATAGGGTACAATAAAACAACATATACTGCAGTAAAGAAGTGGGGGAGTTTTAATGAGAAGAAAAGTCTATACCAAGGATCAAATTCTAAAAGCTGCTTATGATGTTGTTGCAAAGGAAGGGTTTAAAGGATTTACTGCGAGAAATATTGCTAAAAAGATGGGGATTTCGACACAGCCGATTTATTTGGAATTCAAAAACATGGAAGATTTAAAAAATACGTTGCTGGATTCTATCTTTGAACAACTAAAAGAAGATGTTTTCCCTATTGAACGTACTGGTGATAAAATCATTGATCTCGGTTTGAACTATATCTACTTTGCAAAAAAGCATCATAGTCTTTACATGGCATTGTACATTGATGAACATGGGGACGGAAAGAAAATGCATGATTTTTCATACAATTATTTCTGTGAAATAGTTAAAGAAGATGAAAGATACAATCAATTATCGGATGAATATGTCGATGCTCTGCATACTGGTACGTGGGTAGCAGTGACTGGCTTAGCGTCATTGATGTCATCAAATATCATGCATCCAACAGAAGAACAAATCATTGCACTGATCAAACGGACAATTGACTCGATTTTAGCATTAGATAATCCTGAAATAATCAGATAGTGTTCTATCAGTATGAATTTGATCGGTAAGTCCGTTGGCTGCAAACTGTCAATGGACTTTTTTGCTAAAAAAAGCGATTTCTGTTATTTATCTATTAGAAATAGGCTTGACATTTCGTGGAAAAAGTTTAAAAATAGTACTTACGGAAGGTTGGCAGAGTGGTAATGCACCGGACTCGAAATCCGGCGAACCGGCTAATACCGGCGCGCAGGTTCAAATCCTGTACCTTCCTTATATCAACGATTAGAGGTTGTGAAGAAGCTGTCTTGCATCAAGTAATAAGAACGGCCAAACAAAAATAGCTTTTCCTATTTTTTCGTTTGGTTGGGCTTATTACCGCAGATGCAAGCTTTTGAACACCGTTTGTTCGGAATAAGGGGCTGTGACAATGCTTTTGTCACAGCCCCTTATTTTTGTTGTACTTTTAGCCTACAATATTTTTTGATTCCCCCTGAGTACTATTTTTTATAAATGCTAGTAAATCAATCTTCTTTGGACTTTTTTTTGATAAAACAAAATACTAGATGTAAGATAAAAGTGTAAAAACGATTTGTTTTAGGAGGGGAAACGATGTGTACCGCAATCACTTATGCAACGAAAGACCATTATTTTGGAAGGAATTTTGATTATGAGATGTCTTATAATGAAGTAGTCACTATTACTCCAAGAAATTATCGTTTCGATTTTAGAAAGGTAAAAAATTTAGATAAACATTATGCAATGATTGGGATAGCAGCTGGGGTAGCCAACTATCCACTCTATTATGAGGCTACAAATGAAAAAGGGTTGAGTATGGCAGGACTGAATTTTCCTGGCAATGCTGATTATAAAGAATTACAAGAAGGAAAAGATAACGTTGCACCATTTGAGTTTATTCCATGGATACTAGGGCAATGCTCAACCATAGACGAAGCTAAAGAATTATTGGCTACTATCAATCTAGTCAATATCGATTTTAGTGAAAAACTACCCTTGTCACCTTTACACTGGTTATTAGCTGATAAAGAAAAATCGATAGTAATTGAAAGTATGAAAGATGGACTTCATTTATATGATAATCCTGTCGGTGTGTTGACAAATAATCCGCCATTTGATTATCAATTATTTAATCTGAACAATTATCGCTCGCTATCAAATGGAACACCAGAAAATCATTTTTCAAACCAGATCAGCTTGAATGTTTATAGTCGTGGGATGGGAGGATTGGGCTTACCTGGAGATCTCTCTTCTGTTTCTCGATTTGTAAAAGCCACATTTACTAAAATGAATGCTGCATCAGGTGATTCAGAATCTGAAAGTATCAGTCAATTTTTTCATATACTAGGCTCAGTCGAGCAACAAAAAGGAGTATGCGATACTGGAGAAGGAAAATACGAATATACGATTTATTCTTCTTGCTGTAACGTTGATAAAGGGATTTATTATTATCGTACGTATGAAGACAGTCAGATTACTGCTGTAAATATGAATAAAGAAGACTTGGATCGTCATGAATTGGTCAGTTATCCAGTCATAAAAGAGCAACAGATAAACTATGTCAATTAATTAATGAATAGATCCGTTTGGTATCATATTTTCTGATACAGTCATAATTAGACACGATCTTTAGGTCGTGTCTTTTTTTGCTGGTTTTTTTGGAAATAGCGTCCACTAATATTTTTTTAACACGAAGAGAATAAGATAGCCTCAAAAAAGAAAACATGGTAAATTAGATATTGGGACTTTATTTTCTGTAAAAACAGAAACTTTCATCTTTTGTTTTCACGTGACGAAACTGTAAGAGAGAAAATATTCGTCCGCTATTTATTCTATGATAAGATGCATATGAATGAAATAAACAGTAATTTTATATTAGGATGTGAAAGTTAAATGTGCGGTATTGTAGGTTTTGTTAACGACAAGGACAACAAAAAAACAATTATTAATACAATGATGGATCGAATCGTTCACCGTGGACCTAATAGTTCAGGAGAATATATCGATAAACATGTTGCTTTAGGATTCAGAAGATTAAGTATTATTGACTTAGAGGGCGGTACTCAGCCTATTTACAATGAAGATCGGACAAAGATCATTATTTTTAATGGCGAAATCTATAATTACCAGCCTTTGAGAGAAGAATTGATTGCAGCTGGCCACGTTTTTCAAACACATGCAGATACAGAAGTCCTTTTGCATGGTTACGAAGAATGGGGAACAGAATTATTGCAAAAGATCCGCGGAATGTTTGCTTTTGCTATTTGGGATAATGAAAAGAATGAGTTATTCGGTGCAAGAGACCACTTTGGGATCAAACCATATTATTATGCAGAAATGAACGGAACATTTATGTTTGGTTCAGAAATCAAAAGTTTTCTGCCTCATCCTGATTTTAACAAAGAATTGAACAAAGAAGCGTTGAAACCTTATATGACTTTCCAATATTCTCCATTAAACGGCGAAACATTCTTCAAAGATGTCTATCGTTTGCCTGAAGGCCATTATTATACGTATAAAGATGGAAAACTAGACATTCAGCAATATTGGGATGCAGATTTTGAAACAAAAGAAACGCATTCCCGACAAGAATGGATCGAAAAAATCGACGAAACCGTTCAAGCTTCTATTGAAGCACATACGGTCAGTGATGTAGAAGTTGGTTCTTTCTTATCCAGCGGGGTTGATTCCAGTTATGTAACCTCTGTATTGAAACCAGATCATTCTTTCTCAATCGGGTTTGATGATAAAACCTATAATGAAGCGATTGAAGCCAGAAAACTAACCGAACTATTGGACTTAGATAATACAGCAGCAGTGATCGACGGAGACATGTCGTTCAAAGCATTCCCTTTGATCCAGTATCACTTAGATGAACCTGATTCAAATCCTTCTTGCGTACCTTTGTACTTTTTAGCAAATCTTGCTTCACAAAGCGTGCGGGTAGTCCAATCTGGAGAAGGGGCGGATGAACTGTTTGCGGGATACCAAACGTATGGATTCCATACGAATTCAAAATTCATCCGTGTGATTGCTCAAGGATTGAAAAAATTACCAAAAGGAACACGCTATAATTTAGGACGTAAAATCGGAAAAATGAAAAATTTCCATGGACGGATCCATTTATATGAATCACTTGCTCCTGCAAAAGAATATTTTATCGGTCATGCTCGAGTGTTTGAAGAATCAGAAGCATCAGAAGTGTTGACACCAAAATATCAAACAGCACCATCTGTGGATGAAATCATGACTGTTCATTACGAGAAAACAGAAGGAATCAAAGATGAAGTCAATAAGATGCAATATGTCGATCTTCATCAATGGATGCCAAAAGATATCTTGTTGAAGGCAGATAAACTTTCTATGGCAAGTTCTTTGGAAGTCCGAGTACCTTTATTGGATATCGAAGTCATGAAATTGGCTCAACAAATACCAAGTAAGTTCTTATTGAATCAAAACAACACAAAAGATATTTTCAGACAAGCTGCGAACAAACATCTTCCGGAAGAATGGTCGAATCGTGTGAAATTAGGATTCCCTGTGCCAATCAAAGCTTGGTTGAAAGAAGAACACGGCTACGAACAAGTCAAAGCATTATTCGAAGCAGATTTTGCAAAAGAATTTTTTGATCAAGAAAAAATCATGAAGTTGCTAGATGACCATCACGAAGGACGTAAAGAAGAGCAAAGAAAAATCTGGACAATCTTCAGTTTCTTGACATGGTATAAAGTCTACTTTGTAGATGAAACGATTCCGCAAGCAGAAGCAATCGACTATGTGACTGTTTGATGAAAATCAAATATCAATAAAAAATAGGTTTTCTCCTACCGTTTAACACCGAGTGATAAGAAACAATTTCAAAAAACAGCTCTTCCCGTTTTATAGATATTATGACTTGTGGTTCGGAGTTGGCAGAGGAACACCATTGTTTCGAACATAAGGGGTTGTGACACGATTTTCGTCACAACCCCTTTACATATGTTCAATAACCGATTTCTTTTTCTTTTGTCCCATCTTTTTTATAAATGACCAAAGTTGATTCTTTGTTTTGTGCTACTTGCTTTCCTTTTTCGATCGCTTCTTTCTTTGTATCAAAATGGTTGCTAGCCTTTTTTGCTCCTTTAGATTTCACGATCCATTGTTCTTCGGCATATTCTACGATCACATCTGAATCAAGCAATTTTCCGGCACGAGGATTCGTATCATGTTTATCCGACTTACTTGGATTTTTTTCTTTTTCGAATGTTCGTCTTTCTGATTCACTAGCATTTTCATACCACTCTTTTGCTTGATCAATGGCAATTGGGATCGCACGGCTATCAGGGTAACCCTCGTCTAATAGAGCATTTGCGATGTCGATCGCCTTTTTTCTTGTCAGTTTATCTAAGTTTTTCATTGATGCAGGAAAGTCCTTCATGTTCCATGGCATATTAGTATCCCCCTTTATTTAAAAAAACATAGTATCTATAAACAAGTGTAAGGGTATTTATACAAAAAGAAAAAGATTTTGTCTGAGAAATAAAACCGTTGTATTTATCGTCAAGTAGTTTTACTTAACAAAATCGTGAAAAACACTAGCAATCTGGAAAAAATCATGGTAAGATAATCAAGTCTGAGAGTCATCTTAGAGGATTCTTGTAAAAATGGGAGGGAAAAACATGCGCGTAAACATCACTTTAGAGTGTACTTCTTGTAAAGAACGTAACTATCTAACAAGCAAAAACAAACGTAACAATCCTGATCGTTTGGAAAAACAAAAATATTGCCCACGCGAACGCAAAGTTACTTTGCACCGTGAAACAAAATAATGTTTTTAAAGTTCTCAATTCCTTGCTGGTCAAAGAATTGAGACTTTTTTTATCTCAAAACATCTAAAATCATAAGGAGCGGATAATATGTTTATTTCCATGTGGGCACAAGATAAAAATGGTCTGATCGGCAAAAATGGTTTGTTACCATGGCGATTGCCAAATGATATGCGTTTCTTTCGCGAACATACAATGGATCGAATTTTAGTGATGGGAAGAAAGACCTATGAAGGAATGGGGGATCTTTCACTTCCTTATCGCCATATCATCGTGTTGACAACGCAACCAAATTTTCGTACGAAAGAAAATGCGGAAGTAATGCATTCGATCGATGAACTTTTGTCGTATAGTCAAACGATCTCAGAAGATATCTATGTTTCGGGTGGTAGTCGGATTTTTCAAGAACTTCTTCCTTACACTGGTCGGATCTGGCGAACATTGATCGATAGCACGTTTGAAGGCGATACGTATATTGGGAATATTGATTTTTCAGACTTCACCCTTATAGAGGAGTATGAGGGGATAACGGATCAAGAAAATCTATATGCCCATCGTTTTCAAAAATGGGAAAGAGTAAAAAATAGGGTTGCTTCAAAAGAAGAATAAAATCTATGCGTCTAGTTTGTTAATAAGAACAAAAGCATCTCACGACTAATCGTGAAGATGCTTTTTTTAGTTAAAATCAATTTAGTTTTTCTTTGATATCATTGACCATTTCCTGACTGGCAATAGGTCCGTTATATAGCCAGCTAGATTCAGGTCCGAATTGCAGTACATGATTGTCTGTCACTGCTTTAAGATTCTTCCAGCTTGGTTCATTGAACATGGCAGCATCTTTGTCACTGTTCACAAGGATGATGTAGTCAGCATCTAATTCAGCTAGCTTTTCAGAGGAAACAGCAGACCAGTCAGAAGTGGCTTTTTTGGAGACCTCTTCCACTAGATCAGGAACACCAAATTCCAGATCGTCGTATACGATTCTTCCACTTGACCGATTTTTGCTGACCATAAAGGCTGAGTTGTTGGTCACCCACAACACTGCAGCTGTCTTGTTCTCGATTTTATCTGCTAGTTCTTCTCGAGTTTTCTTGATGGATTTTTGATAATCGGAAATGATTTTTTCTGCCTCTTTTTCTTTTGCCAAAGCTTTGCCGACATCTTTTAGTTGTTCTTCCCATGTGACATCTGTTCCGTTTTTTACAACATAAGTTGGCGCGATTTTGCTATATTGTTCGTATTTCCCGCCTTCGACAGTAGCGGAAGAAGAAATCAACAGCAAATCAGGCTCAAAGCTTAACACTTTCTCATAAGGAAGGTCATAAGAAATCGTTGGGACATCCTTTAAATCATCTTGCAGATAATCTTGAATGGAACCACTGCCAACAGTCCACTGGGCGATAGGTTTTTCCCCTAGTGCAATCAGATAGTCTTCTAAGTAACTGCCGATGATCCGTTTGGGCGCGTTTGGAATCTCTACTTTATGTCCAAGTGTATCTGTGACTGTATGAGTACTATTGGATGAAGTCGTCGAATTGGCAGTTGTAGCTGTTTCTTTATCTGAAGAGGGGGAGCAAGCGCTCAGTACTCCAGCCAGCAGCAATATGCTAGATAATGTGAATACTTTTGTTTTTAATTTCATTTCTTTCCTCCTGACATAATTGAGAATCTTTCTCATTGGTTATTATTCCTGATATTTCGAACGCTGTCAACCGCTTCATTTGGCTATAGATATGAAAGTAGCGCTTGACGAAATGTTGAAACAGCGTCATAATTGAGAATGATTTTCAGCGAAAGGATGGGTGAAATGACGAGATTAAGAGCAGCTGACATTGCAGCCGGCTACGAAAACAAAAAAATCATTGAAAACATGTCTGTTACGATTCCTGAAGGGAAAATCACTAGTTTGATTGGGCCAAATGGAAGTGGAAAATCTACTTTATTGAAAAGTTTTACCCGTATACTACCTGTGAAATCAGGAAAGATCATTGTCAATAACTCTGATATCTCTACATACAGTTCAAAAGAACTTGCAAAAAAAATTGCATTATTAGCACAAACTAGTGAACACCCTACAGGTATGACAGTAGAAGAAGTAGTATCTTACGGACGATACCCTTACCAAAAACTGTTCAGTGGCATGGACACGCAAGATCATGAAGCAATCGAGTGGGCGTTGGATGCTACAGGTCTAGCTGGATTTCGTATGCGGGATATCGCAACGCTGTCTGGTGGACAAACCCAGCGTGTCTGGATCGCTATGGCGCTTGCTCAGGAAACAGATATCTTGATCTTGGATGAACCGACAACATTTTTAGATCCGGCACACCAATTAGAGATCCTACAGTTATTGACTGAAATCAATCAAATGAAACAAACAACGATCTTGATGTCGATTCATGACATTAATCATGCTTCACGTTTTTCAGATTATTTATTAGCAATGAAAAACGGTAAGTTGATCACAGAAGGTACACCTGAAGAAGTGATCACAAAAGAGTGTATGAAAAAAATATTTGAGATTGATGCAACGATTGTCACGCTTCCAAGAACAAATAAACCAGTTTTTCTAACCTATGATTTGTTGCCAAAAGAGCAGGAGGATCAATTATGAGGACTATGAAGAAAAATAGACTCCTGCTTTTGGTCTGTTTTGTTCTTTTGATTATTTTTTTTGTTGCTCTTTCAAATGGCGCAGCGACTGTGGGAAAAGCAGATTTTTGGCAGGCGTTGTTTGATTTTGATAGATCAAAACAAAGTCACCAAATCATACGAAATATTCGTTTGCCTCGTGTGGCGGGAGCATTTCTTGTAGGGAGTTGTTTTGCATTGAGCGGTGCATTGATGCAAGGAGTGACAAGAAATCCTTTAGCAGATTCAGGCTTACTAGGAATCAACGCGGGTGCTTCGTTGGCAATGGCCCTTAGTTTTGCTTTTTGGCCTAAAGCTTCTGATTTTTCTGTATTTCTAATGTCATTGGCAGGTTCTTTTGCTGTAACTTTGCTCGTATTTGGTTTTTTGCAGTTTTCGAAAATGGGCATGAATCCTTTACAGCTTATTTTAGCTGGCGTAGCTATTAGTTCTTTTTTTACTGCTATCAGCCAAGCACTGACCCAATTCTTTAATCTGCAGCAGGATCTTGCTTTTTGGTTTGTAGGCGGAGCTGCCAATATCACATGGAAACAATTAGCAGTATTGTTTCCTTTATATATACTTGCTGTTTTGGTTTCTTTTTCATTAGGAAAAGCAATATCTTTGATTCATTTGAGTGAAACACATGCATTAGCTCTTGGAAGTCATCCTAAACGAACGCGGTTGATTGTTTTCTGTCTAGTCGCAGTGTTGGCAGCCATAGCAGTTTCGTTAGTCGGTCCAGTCTCCTTTATTGGACTGTTGGTTCCGCCAGTTGTTCGTGGAATGGTTGGAACGGACTATCGTTATGTTCTACCTGTCTCTTTTTTAGTTGGCGGTGGATTGGTTATGTTGGCGGATTTTACAGCGAGGATGATCAATCCCCCTTTTGAAACACCTTTTGGATTAGTCATTGCATTGATTGGCGTTCCGTTTTTACTGATACAAGTAAGGAGGGAACAACGGTGAAAAAAATATATTGGACGTTCTATTTCTTGCTTTTTGTACTTGTCATCCTGTCTATAGGTAGTTTAATGATTGGTACGCCTTTTATTTACCTGGATCAGCTTTTTGCCACGTTCATAGGGAAAGAATCATCTTCTTTGGCGCTGATTGTTAGAGAATTTCGAGTTCCTCGATTACTGATCAGTTTATTAGCAGGAGCTTGTCTTGGCGTTTCTGGTTATATCTTGCAAGGAGTAACAAGAAATGAATTGGCAGATTCTAGTATATTGGGCATTAATGCCGGAGCAGGATTTTTAGTGATGCTTTATTTAGGTTTCTTTTCGCACTATTCGCTGCCGTTTCTATTGCTAGTTGTAGCCTTTCTAGGTGGTGTTTTAGCTGCTTGCTGTGTCTATCTTGCGGCCTATGATCGAAATGGCTTTTTGGGTATGAATCGAATCTTATTGTCCGGTATTGCCGTTAATGCCGGCCTTTCTGCATTAACATTGCTATGCACGATCCAATTATCTAAGGAAAATTATGGATTTGTGAATGCATGGTTAGCGGGATCAATCTGGGGTGCGAGCTGGCCTTATGTTTGGGCATTGCTTCCATGGGCGGTTATCTTAATTCCGCTAGGAGGACTTTATGCACAGAGGATTGGATTGCTATCATTTGGTCAAGAACGCGCGCAAGGATTAGGCCTTAACGTGGCTAAAAGTCAAAAAATCCTTTTGTTGTTAGCTGTTGCTTTGGCAAGCGGTAGTGTAGCGGTGACAGGTAGTTTATCTTTTGTAGGACTACTAGCTCCTCATGCTGCGAAGCTAGTCGTACGTAAAGAAAATAACTGGACCTTTGTTCTGAGCGGTTTGTTCGGTTCCATTTTTGTGCTTAGTGCAGATATGGTTGCTAGAGTGATTCTACCAAGTGGGGAAGTACCTACAGGAATTTTGATTGCCCTTTTTGGTGCGCCATATTTTCTGTATGCACTTTTTATCAGACAAAAACACGCGCTGAACAGTTGAAATTCATTAAAAAAGGAAGGCCAATCATTTCTAGGTCTTCTTTTTATTCTATTTATGCATTTATTTGAAAGTTCGATTGCTATTTTTCTTTTTTTCCTATACCATTTTATGAGAGAAGGAAGGGTGAGTTTTTGGACCAATTGAAAGTAATATTACGCCGGAAAGGAATCGAAAAGCTGAAAAATCTGGCCAAAAGTGGCAAGAAAAAGGAAAAAGAACAGCGAATCTATAAACAGCTATTCGCCAGCGAGTACTGGAAGTCAGCAAAAGTGATAGGGACGACTTTATCGAATGAATTTGAACTGGATACACAGCCGGTTATCCAACGAGCAGAAAAAGAACAAAAGAAAATAGTTGTACCTAAAACTTTGCCGAAACGTCAGATGGCGTTTTATGAAATGGATGAACAGTCCGTTCTTGTACGTTCGAGTTTTGGTGTTCTTGAGCCACAATCAGAGAAGCTCTATTTGCCGGAGATGATCGATCTCCTCATTGTACCAGGTATTATCTACAATAGAGCCGGTTATCGAATCGGTTTTGGCGGTGGTTATTACGACCGGTATTTAAATAATTTTCATAAAAAAACATGTAGCCTTGTTTTTCGTGAACAATTGAATGAACAATGGCAACCGGAGAGCTTTGATCAGAAGATCCAACAATTGTTTATTGACTAAAATGAAATGGGAGGTTTTCATGAATTATCAACAGCAAATAAAATTGCGTGCATGGTTAAGACGACCGTTATGGACCTATGCTTTTTTAGGGATACAGACAGCGGTCTTCCTCATGATGGAATTATTTCCGCGACTTGAGATCCCTTATTATGCCGGAATGTATGGTCCTTATCTTGTTCACTTCAATGAATGGTGGCGTTTAGTGACACCAATCTTCATCCATTTTGGACTGATGCATTTCGTAATGAACTCACTGATATTGTATTTTATGGGGCAGCAAATCGAGGCAATCTATGGCCATTGGCGTTTTTTCTTGATTTATATGTTCAGCGGGATAATGGGAAATACAGCAAGCTTTGCTTTTAACGAAGCGAATGTTCTGTCTGGTGGTGCGAGTACTTCGATATTCGGTTTGTTCGGTGCGTTGTTTATCTTAGGGTTTCATTTTAAACATAATCCAGCGATCCAGCAGCTAGTCAGACATTTTCTTTTATTTATTGTGTTGACATTTGTTTTTGGTCTTCTGGATACCTCTGTAGATGTTTGGGGACATGTCGGTGGGCTAATTGGCGGATTAGTGTTAGGGAATGTTTTGGGTCTACCGAAACAACAGACAAGCTATTCGATACACCAAAGGATTCTTTCTACACTAGTTTTTGTATTTCTTTTTGTAATATGTATTTTACTGGGTTTAAAAAAATATGGTTTACTTGTATAATATGAAGGAAGTGCTTAAAGATGGAGAGCTTATATGATGTACAGCAGCTGTTCAAAAAATTTGGCATCTTTATCTATGTGGGTGCACGCATCTATGACATTGAATTAATGACTATCGAATTGCGTAATCTGTATGATAGCCGTTTGATTGATCATGATACATACATGACAGCGTGGCGCATATTAAAAAGAGAGCACCGAATTGAAGAAAGCCGAAAGAAAGGAAATTTGTAATGGACAAGAAGATTATTGGGATTGATTTAGGTGGAACAACAGCAAAATTTGCAATTTTAACACCAGAAGGAGAGATTCAACAAAAATGGAGCATCGATACCAATATTTTGGATGATGGTAAGCATATCGTTCCTGAAATCATTGAATCAATCAACCATCGTTTGAATTTATATAATATGAAAGCCGAAGACTTTATCGGAATCGGCATGGGTACCCCAGGAAGCGTGGACAGCGAAGCTGGAACGGTTATTGGTGCGTATAACTTAAACTGGACAGAAGTTCAATTTGTGAAAAAACTGATCGAGGCAGGAACAGGAATCAAATTCGCTATCGATAATGATGCGAATGTTGCTGCTTTAGGTGAACGATGGAAAGGTGCTGGAGAAAACGATCCAGACGTTGTATTCGTTACTCTAGGAACAGGTGTTGGCGGTGGTATCGTTGCTGGCGGAAATTTGATTCACGGCGTGAGCGGAGCAGGCGGAGAGATCGGCCATATCACTGTGGATCCTGAAGGGTTCGAATGTACTTGCGGTAAACGCGGATGTTTAGAAACTGTGTCTAGCGCTACTGGTGTGGTACGTCTAGGTCGTTACTTGGCAGAAGAATACGCAGGAGATTCAAAACTGAAAGCAATGTTAGACAACGGTGAAGAAGTAACAAGTAAAGATATCTTTGAAATGGCTCAAGAAGACGATCCGTTTGCATTGATGGTTGTTGATCGCGTATGCTTCTACTTAGGTTTAGCTTGCGCCAACTTGGGGAATACATTGAATCCGTCAAGTATTGTGTTAGGTGGAGGAGTATCGGCAGCAGGAGAATTTTTACGCAGCCGTGTAGAGAAATATTTTAAAGAATTTACTTTCCCGCAAGTAAGAGAATCAACAAAAATCAAATTAGCAGAGCTTGGAAATGAAGCTGGTGTCATTGGCGCTGCCTCATTAGCCTTGAAATTTGCTTAAAAAAACGGAGGCATTACATGGTTTTATGGGTAATTAATATCATTTTGCTATTGATTGTGCTTGCAATCATCTTTTGGGAAGTCTATCTACGAGTAATGGCCAAGCGTTCAGCAACGACTTTGACAGAAGAAGAATTTCGAGAAGGAATGAGAAAAGCACAAGTAATCGATGTTCGCGAAAAAGATGTGTTTGATGCTGGGCATATTTTAGGTGCAAGAAACATCCCTTACACTGTTTTGAAAGATTCATTAGGATCTATTCGAAAAGACCAGCCTGTCTATATTTACGATCAAAAGAAAAGTTTGAGCATCCGTACAGCAAATAAATTACGTAAAGCAGGTTATCAAGAGATTTATTTACTTAAGGGTGGATATGACGGATGGTCTGGAAAAATCAAAAGTAAAAAAGTATAAAACAGATGATTGTATGACAGCTTTAAAAACCGAATCAATCATTAGATTTTGACCAAGATCACATGAACGGCGCAATGGATAGTTGTGCCGTTCATTTTTTTTATTTTGTGCTATTATCTACATATATAAGCTAAGCGAAAAGGCAGAAAGAAGGAAACAACTATGATCAAATTAAAACGTGTTTACCTTGATGCTGAAAAAGAGGATGGCTATAGAATACTCGTGGATAGGTTCTGGCCCCGAGGAATTTCAAAAGAAAAAGCGCAGTTAGATCTGTGGTTGAAAGAAATTGCACCTAGTAATGAAGCACGCAAAACTTTTGACCATGTACCAGAACGATTTGCTTCATTTGCAAAGAAATACCAGCAAGAATTGATTTTCGAAGAAGAAAAGAAGCAAGCTATTTTTAAACTCAGTCAACTTATGAAAGAACATCCAGTCATTACTTTTGTTTATGGTGCAAAAAATGAACATCAGAACCATGCTGTTTTATTGAAAAAATTTATCGAAATGGAGGCATGCAAATGAAAATAGGGATCATTGGTGCCGGACCTAGAGGATTAAGTGTAGCAGAAAGGATTCTCCATAATAATCAGGACAGACATTCTCTTGAACTTTTTCTTTTCGATCCCAATGGTCCTGGAGGTCGAGTTTGGCGGTTGAATCAGCCACCGGAGTTATTAATGAATTCTGTTTCTCAACAAGTGACGCTTTTTACAGATGAAACATTGTCCAGTGGAGGATTGGTAACACAGGGACCCAACTTGTTTCAATGGAGTAAAGGACCTGCTACAGATTATATCGAACAGACGGTAACCAAAAATAAGCAACTAATTATAGAAGAAATCAATCGTCTGGAAAAAGATCAGCAATCTACTCGATGTTTATACGGACTCTATCAACGCTGGTTTTTCTCAAAGTTGCAAGAAGAATTTCCAGCTTCTATTCAGTTTGTTTATTCTTTAGTAAAAAAAGTCAGCAAAAGAAAAGATGGTTATCTTTTACAGACAGATCAGCAAAGCTATTCTATCGATCAGCTTGTTTTAGCAAGCGGTCACTGGGAAAATGATGAGACAGAAGAAGAAAGAGTGTGGGTAGACTACGCAAAGAAAAATGATTTACTGTATCAGCTTCCTTCTAATCCTGCAGATGTCGATCTTTCGAAGATACCGCCTAAAGAAAATGTCTTTTTAAGAGGTCTAGGCTTAAGTTTTTTTGATTATGTCGGATTGTTTACAGTATCAAGAGGAGGGCGCTTCGAGAACGAAAAAGGAAAACTTGTCTATCATCCATCAGGCAAGGAACCGATTGTATACAGTGGATCAAGAAGGGGGCTCCCTTATTACCCTCGAGGAAGAAACCAAAAGCAAGGCGGAGCAATGGCATGGCCACGGTTACTAACAAAAGAAAACCTGGAGCAATGGCATCAGTCGGGATTTTTGACTGGCGAAACATTTTTTGACTATCTGAAAAAAGACGTTGAGTTGTTTTATTACAAGAAAATCATCGAAGAATATCATTTGCCGATTCCAAAGAAAAATTTTGAGCATGATTTTCTCTCCCTCTCTTCAGAGGAGTGTCTCGGAAAGCATCCAGCACTAATCCCTTATAGATGGGATTGGTCGTATTTAGAAATTCCTCTTACCTATCAGGATGAGTCCTTTGCAGAAGCTAGCCGAGCATTTATTGAAGGGCAGATAAAAGAAGCGGAAAAAGGCAATTGCACAGGAGCATTTGCTTCAACATTTGATGCATTAAAAGACTGGCGTGATCCAATCCGGCAGGCTATTGAATGGCACGTTTTTTCTGCAAAGGAATACAAAGAAATACTATGGGGATGGTTTACTCATCTAAATAGCTTTTTAACGATCGGTCCGCCAGTCATTCGGACGAAAGAATTAGCAGCACTGATAGATGCGGGTATTTTTCATTTGATCGAACCGCCACTTGATATTCAGCAAAAGCACAACCGCTATGTTATTTCTCTACAAGATAAAGAAATCAGCAGTCGCTATTTGATTGAAGCTCGATTGCCACAAACAAGCTTTTCTCGTTCAAGTAATCCTGTCATAAAAAATTTGAAGGAAAACAAACTTGTTCGCCCTTTTTCATTTTCAGATAATACAGGAAGTTATCATTCAGAAGCTATAGATGTTGAGCGAGGTACGAATCGCGTGATTGATGCTTCAGGGGAAATCCAGTCTGACTTTTATTGCTATGGAATACCTGTTGAAGGTGTGGATTGGCTAACTGCAGCAGCAGCTAGACCTTATACAGATCCATGGAATCTGAGACAGGCAGATAAAATAGCACAACTTATATTGACTGACAAATAAAAATACGCATGATGACTTATCTGTTCTTTCAAAAGTCTTCATGCGTATTTTTAAATAATTATTAACGAGAAACGCGTTTGCGCATTGCTTTTTTACGGTTTTCTTCGATCATTGCTTCTTTTTCGTCAATTGGATCGATCACTGTTTTTTTCACAGAAGCGACCAAACCAGCAACGGCAGCGGCTGTTGCCAGACTTCCTACTAATATTCCAGATACAAATTTTTTCATTGAATCCACCTCATTTATTATTTGTTATATCTATTATGGAACAAAAGAGAAAAAAAGGCTAGTTTTACGTTTGTTTGTAAACCTTTGCAAAAAATCCTTGAAAATGTTTACTAAATGTTTTATTATAAATTTACCATATGAATTTACGAAATTTTACTTTGTTTGTTTTCACCATAAAAGTAAACTTCGTTTTTTTAAATTATATAGAATCAACAAACACAATTTTACTAATCAAAGGAGTGTTTTTTATGACAATTTTAGTACTAGGCGGAGCCGGTTATATCGGTTCGCACGCTGTAGACCAGCTAGTTCAAAAGGGGTATCAAGTAGCTGTGGTAGATAATTTGCTCACAGGTCACAAACAAGCAGTACATCCAGATGCTCATTTTTATGAAGGAGACATCCGGGATAAAGAATTTCTACGTTCCGTATTTGAAAAGGAACCGTTTGAAGGAGTAATCCATTTTGCTGCAAGCTCTTTAGTAGGAGAATCTGTCGAAAAACCATTGATGTATTTCAACAACAACGTATACGGTATGCAAATCTTACTTGAAGTCATGCACGAGTTCAATGTGAATAAAATCGTGTTCTCTTCTACTGCAGCAACTTACGGAGAACCAAAAGAGTCTCCAATCACAGAAGATACACCAGCTAATCCTAAAAATCCGTATGGTGAAAGTAAATTGATGATGGAAAAAATGATGAAGTGGTGTGACCAAGCATATGGCATGCGCTATGTCGCTTTGCGCTACTTCAATGTAGCCGGAGCAAAAGCAGATGCATCTATCGGAGAAGATCATACACCAGAAACGCATCTTGTCCCAATCATTTTACAAGTAGCTCTTGGTCAAAGAAAAGCCTTGGCTGTTTATGGAGACGATTATGATACACCAGATGGAACATGTATCAGAGATTATGTTCAAGTAGAAGATTTGATTGCTGCACATATTTTAGCTTTGGAATACTTGAAAGAAGGAAATGAAAGCAACTTCTTCAATTTAGGCAGCAGCAAAGGATACTCAGTCAAGGAAATGCTAGAAGCAGCTAGAGAAGTGACAGGAAAAGAAATTCCAGCAGAAATAGCACCAAGAAGAGCTGGAGATCCTAGCCGATTAGTCGCTTCAAGTGAAAAAGCGAGAGAGATTCTGGGCTGGAAACCTGAATACACAGATATCAAAGCAATTATCAAAACAGCATGGGATTGGCATGTCAGCCATCCAAATGGTTATGAAGAATAGGGGAATGAGATATGTCAATCAGTCAAACGATTTGTGATTTTGCCACACTTGCGATCGAAGCTGGCGGATGGATGGAAATGGACCGCTTATATTTACAGAATCGTCTTTTAGGGATGGTAGGAGAAGATGCTCTAGAAAGCATTGAAGTAAGACCAGTTAAGGAAGAATCTGTAGACTTATTGGATCAGCTTGTCGCTAAGGCAAGAGAAAATGGTGTTCTTTCAGAATTGCCAGCAGAACAAGAGATTTTTGAAGCGCAATTAATGGATTTTCTCACACCGCCACCTTCAGTCGTCAATGCATTCTTTGCACAGCACTATTCGAAAAGCCCAGAGGAAGCAACTGAGTATTTCTTTAATTTAAGTAAGAAAAATGACTACATCAAAACAAGAGCCATCGCAAAAAACATCAAATTTCCGGCAGAGTCGGAGTATGGTGAACTGGAAATCACAATCAATTTATCTAAGCCAGAAAAAGATCCAAAACAAATCGCAGCAGAACGCGAGGCGGTAAAAGTAGACTATCCTACCTGCATGCTTTGCATGGAAAACGAAGGATATAGAGGTCGCTTGAACTATCCAGCCCGCACCAATCACCGGATTATTCGAATGAATCTAGACGGTGAAAGCTGGGGATTCCAATATTCTCCTTATGCTTATTACAATGAACATTCGATCATTTTATCAGAACAACACCGCCCGATGAAAATCACAAAGGAAACATTTGCTAGACTGCTTCGGATTACTGAAGTCTTGCCTCATTACTTTGTTGGTTCGAATGCTGACTTGCCGATTGTTGGAGGATCGATTCTTTCTCATGATCATTATCAGGCAGGACGTCATGAATTTCCTATGGCAAAAGCACCGATAGAAAAACTTATCAAACTAGCAGATTATCCGCAAGTCATCGCAGGAGTCGTGAAATGGCCGATGTCTGTGATCCGTTTGCAATCAACAGAGAAAAACTTGCTGATTGAAGCAGCTAACTCAGTATTGGAAAAGTGGAAAGCATATTCGGATGAAACAGTATCTATCAGAGCTTTTTCAGAAGATGGTATACCACACCATACGATTACGCCAATTGCACGAAGAAGGGACAATTACTTTGAGTTGGACCTTGTCCTTCGAGACAACAATGTCTCAGAAGAACATCCTGATGGGATTTTTCATCCACATAAAGATGTCCAACATATCAAAAAGGAGAACATTGGGTTGATCGAAGTAATGGGGCTTGCTGTTTTACCACCTCGTTTGAAACCAGAACTAGTAGAAGTAGAGCATTTCTTATTAGGAGAAGAAAACCAGATGGCTGAATATCATCGTCCGTGGGCAGAACAATTAAAAAAAGAACATCCTGATTTGACGAAAGATACGGTCACCGATGTCGTACAAAAATCTGTAGGTCAGGTTTTTGCACGTGTACTGGAAGACGCTGGAGTATTCAAGCGAGATGAAAAAGGACAGGCAGCGTTTGAACGATTTACTGCAATTTTATAAACGTAAAAAGGAGGAGAGACAAATGGCAACAATTAAAGACATTGCGCAGTTGGCAGGAGTTTCTCCTGCTACTGTTTCAAGAGTTCTCAACTATGATCCTGATCTTTCCGTTGGCTTAGCCACAAAGCAAAAAATTTTTGAAGCAGCAGAACGCTTAAATTATACGAAACATCGTAAAAATGCAGCAAATACTAAGCAAACGCTTCGCCTGATCCAGTGGTACGACGATACGGAAGAGCTTGAAGATCTTTATTATTTATCTATTCGCCTAGGAATCGAAAAAAAGGCAGAAGAAGCAAACGTTACTTTATTGAAAGAAACGTGGGATTCCATTAGTGATCTTCCGGCAGATGGAACGATCGCACTAGGAAAATTCGACGAAGCTCAGTTATTAGAAATGAAAGGATCCCAAAATGCCTTGCTTTTGGTAGATTTTGACGGCACTTCTCAAGGAATCGACTCTCTAGTTGTCGACTTTAAGTCAAGTGTTCAAAAAGTCATTGAACACTTTGTCTCCCATAAAGCGCAACATATCGCTATGCTTGCTGGAACAGAATATACGAAGAAAAACCATCAGCGGCTAAAAGATCCCAGAATTATGGCATTTCAACAAGTTTTGGCAGAAAAAGGCTACGACGAAGGTCCAATTATCGAAGCAGATTTTTCTGTCGAGTCAGGATATCAAGCAGTTAAGCAGTATTTAAAAACGAATCCGCATGTTCCTGATGCGCTTTTTGCAGCTAATGATGCATTAGCGATTGGCGCACTGAAAGCGATTCAAGAAAAAGGTTTAGTGGTACCAGAAGATATTTCTGTGATGGGCTTCAATGATGTCAGTGTAGCGAAATATGTAACGCCCTCTCTTTCTACTGTAAAAGTTTATACCGAATGGATGGGAGAGCTAGCAGTGGAGACGATTCTTCAATTAAGTAATTCCAAAGCACCGGTTTCAAGAAAGATTATTGTGGAAACAGAGTTGATTATTCGAGAATCAACGAAATAAAAGATGGAAAAGCTGTGGGGAAATGGAGTGATACCGCAGCTTTTTTGTGTTTCAGGAAGGGGCAAAATTTGCCCGCCAGCAGAAAATCATGTATCATTGTACTAGTTTTGCCTTTGGTATTTTCATCCTCAGAATAAAAAAGTATGCTACAATGGAAGGCGAGAATGTCATAGCAGAAAGGATCAAATATATGATTACATTAGGAATAGATACTGCAAACCAAACTTTGGCGATCGGTGTGGTAGAAGACGAACAAATTCTTGGACAAATACAAACAAATATCAAACGCAACCACAGTGTAACACTGATGCCTGCAATCGACCAATTGTTTGCAGATCTTCAAATAAGTCCAAAAGACATTGACCGAATCGCGGTTTCTGATGGTCCCGGTTCTTATACAGGGCTTCGTATAGGTGTAACGACAGCAAAAACGATTGCTTATACATTAGATAAAGAGCTAGTAGGAGTATCTAGTCTGAAAACCATCGCGGCTAATTGCATCGGTGTGAATAAAATTATTGTGCCCATGTTTGATGCTCGAAGAAAAAATGTATACGCTGGGGCATACCGCTGGAAAGAAAATAGATTAGAAACTGTACTTGAAGATGTACATATTTCTGCTTCTGATTTGTTCACACAACTACAAAAGCTGAATGAAGCTATTTATTTCGTCGGGAGTGATTGTCACAAATTCTTCTCTGAAATAAAGGAAATATTGCCTAGTGCAATGATTAATACAGTTCCAGCATGGGATATTCCAAGTGGTGTAACTGTGGCTCAATTAGGTGCTTTAGCTGAACCAGTTGCAGAGAAACAAGATTTTCTTCCTCGCTATTTAAAACGGGTAGAAGCAGAAGAAAAATGGTTGGAGACGCACACACCTGGAGACGAAAGTTATGTTGAAAAAATTTAGAGCGTATGCCAGAAGCTTTTTTCAAGATAAAATGATTTATACAGAAAAAACAATCGAACAAATCGATCGTCGTTACGTACTAAGAGAATTGACTACAGAAGATATCAAAGAGCTGCTGGATGTCGAACGAGAAGTCTATAATGGCGAATTGCCATGGACAAAAAGTGCCTTTATATCAGAATTGAAGTCACCGCTTCCTCATCTATATCTAGGTATCTTTGATAATGGAAGAATGATTGGTTTTATCGGTTCAAGAGCGTTCGGTTTAGATTGCCATATCACGAATATTGCCGTTCGACCGGCATATCAGCGTAAACGAATCGGTTCGCTGCTTATTGACGAAATCGAGAACTTTGCTATAATGAATCGCTGTGAGACGATGTCATTAGAAGTGCGTATGAGTAATCAAGATGCACAAAGACTTTATCGGAAGTTAGGTTTTCAAGCAACGACGATCAAAAAAAGATATTACACTGAAACAAAAGAAGATGCATTGGATATGATAAAACTTTTAGAAAATGAGTGAGATTAGTTGATTTGCAGAAAAAAAGATTTTGATGAAGCGTACTTGGCAGAATGCGTATGGATGATTAGCGAAAATGCTTATCCACATGGTTCACCTTGGACGAAAATGCAGTTTTTGGCAGACATCCAACAGCCTCACTCTGATTATCTGCTTTTAGTTGAAGATAACCAGATCTGTGGCTTTATTGGATACTCGAAAGTAATAGATGAAGTCGAGATCACAAATATTGCTGTTGCAGTTTCAGAACAAGGAAAAGGGCATGCACGGCATTTGTTACAATTACTGATTACGGAACAAATAAAAGATTCGCTGCATGTTTTTTTAGAAGTACGTCTATCTAATGAAGCAGCAAGAAAACTTTATGAATCAGAAAAGTTTCGTATATTAGGTAAACGGAAATCATATTATCGCAATCCGACGGAAGATGCGATCATTATGAGCAGAAAGTTAAAAACGGAGACGATGAAATGAATGAAGAATTGATTCTGGCGATTGAATCAAGTTGTGATGAAACGAGTGTAGCGGTCGTTAGAAATGGAACAGAGATCTTATCTAACATCGTTGCTTCTCAAATAAACAGTCATAAACGTTTTGGTGGCGTAGTTCCTGAAGTAGCTAGCCGTCATCACGTAGAACAAATTACCTTATGCTTGGAAGATGCACTGGTAGAAGCTGGTGTGTCGGCAGAAGATTTATCGGCAGTCGCTGTCACTTATGGACCAGGACTTGTCGGCTCGTTGCTGATTGGTATTTCTGCAGCTAAGGCTTTTGCTTGGGCACACCAATTGCCGCTTATTCCTGTAAACCATATGGCAGGGCATATCTATGCAGCCCGTCTGGTTAAACCATTCCAGTTTCCATTGATGGCACTTCTTGTTAGCGGAGGACATACAGAATTAGTCTATATGCAAGAAGATGGATCATATGAAATCATTGGGGAGACAAGAGATGACGCAGCAGGAGAAGCTTATGACAAAGTTGGAAGAGTATTAGGTCTTTCTTACCCAAGCGGAAAAGAAATCGATCAGCTAGCTCATCAGGGAAAAGATAATTACCATTTTCCACGAGCGATGATCCATGAAGATAATTATGATTTCAGTTTTAGCGGATTAAAAAGTGCATTTATCAATTTGGTGCATAATGCACAACAGCGTGGAGAAGATCTAGACAAAAATGATTTAGCAGCTAGCTTTCAAGCAAGTGTGATCGATGTATTGATTACTAAAACACTTCGAGCTTGTCAAAATTATCCAGTCAAGCAACTGATTGTAGCCGGAGGTGTAGCGGCCAATCAAGGGTTGCGTGAAGGATTGCAGGATGCTTTGGCAACTAAACTCCCTGAGGTAGAACTAGTGATTCCCCCTCTTCGACTTTGTGGAGATAATGCTGCAATGATTGGAGCAGCAGCACATGTGGAAATGCAAAAAAGAAATTTTGCTAGCTATCAGTTGAATGCTGATCCAAGCTTGGTTTTATCTGAATAAAGAGGTTGTGAAAAATCTGCCCTGCATCAAGTAATAAGAACAGCCCAGGAAAAACGGCTTCTCATGTTTTTGACCTGGCTGTTCTTATTACCGCGTATGCAAGCTTTTGAACGCCGTTTAATCAAGAGTTCGTAAGCCTGTCGTTTAACTCTGATTCACAAGGAACAATTTCAAAAAACAGCTCCTCATGTTTATGAACATTATGACTTGTGACCGAAGAGTTGACAGGTACACACCGTTTAATCGAAATAAGGGCTGTGACACGCTTTTGTCAAAGCCCTATTTTTTACAGCTTATTCATCATTATCCGTTCCTCTGATTGCCCTCACTGATTAATCGTTTATTGTCGAGGAATATCGAATAATCTAGGTCGGATGAGGACAAGACGCTTCCTCTAGTTAATCTATCAGTATTTTTTGCAAACAGTGAATATTACATAACTGAAACACACATAGAAAATCTTTGAGTCTTGCCCAGTTATCTAAAACTGCCGGATCTTTCAGAAGTTTTAGGGAGGAAAATAAGCAGTGACCCTGATATTTATCAGGGTCACTGCTTATTTTTGTTCGCGTTATTCTCTCATAGCTGGAGTAGTAGCTGTCTTACAGAAAGTAAAACGCTTTTTGTCATAATCTAACAGTCCGGAATCACGTAGTTGTTTGATTACTTGTCCAGCAGTTTCACGTGTCGTGCCGCTATTCACTGCTAATTCTTTTAAGGTGATCGGATAAGGAATGGTGATATGACCATCTTTTGTTGGTACGCCCAATTCTTCTTTCAAAATGAATAAATTTTGTTTTACCCGGTCAAAGGCGCTAGAGGTCAATCCGATTTGGATACGCAATTCATGTATTTCAACTACTTTAGAAATTTTTTGTATCATATAGATCAACTGTTCGGGATTTTTTCGTGCTAATTTTTCATAGTAGGAAACAGGAAGGTAGAATGTTTCAATATCAGTCATCGCTTGAGCTGTATAAGTGTAGGTCTCTTCTCCAAACATTCCTGACATAGGAAAAAGGTTATTTGTATTCACATAGTCATAGTAGTAATAAGTTGCACTTTCATCATAACGTTCTAAACGAACGAGTCCTTTGGTCAAGATATACAACCGTTGTCTGGGATCACCATCGTCGAAAAGGATCTGTCCTTTTTTATAAGAACGAAGAACAGTATGTTCCTTGATCTGTTGGAACTCTTCATCCGAGAAATGTTCAAAATCAGGTTGATATCTGAGTTTTGAAAAGTGAAAATCGATTTTATTAACACGCATTAAAAAGTCCTCTCCTTATTGTTCACTATATTTATTGTCACTTTTTTTAAAGAATTTGTAAAGTTTTAACATACCAACATTAGAAACAAGTTTTAATACTTTACAAATATAATTTGTTATTATGTAAAAAATATACAATGGTATTGAATAATTTGTTTTGAAGCGAATGATTTGTGTATAAAAAACAACAATAATACATATAGTAAACGCTAACAACGCTAATATAATTTATTTTTTTAATTTATTCAAAAATTTTTTTTCAATGAATAAATATTTTTTTGAAAGTGTATACAGAATAAAAAGTGAATAAATTACGCTTAAAAATAGAAAAACGTTTAATTATTTAATTATCGAATATTAATGTGAGGAATGTCTCATTTTGAATGAGACAAAATTATGAAAGTGATTACAAAAGGAGGATATCCTATACATGTAATCAAAAAGAAGGAGGCAACACAACATGGATAAACCTATTCACGTTTTCTCTGAAATAGGGAAATTAAAGACAGTTTTACTGAAACGGCCTGGACAAGAAGTGGAAAATTTGACACCAGATATTATGGATCGTCTGTTGTTCGATGATATTCCATATCTTCCGATTGCTCAAGAAGAACATGACAACTTTGCAAAGACATTGCAAAATGAAGGCGTCGAGACTCTTTACTTGGAAAAATTAGCGGCAGAAGCGATTGACTCAGGCAATGTCAAAGAACAATTCTTGAATAAAATGTTGGATGAATCTCATATTGCATCGAATGCTGTAAGAGAGGGTCTTCATGAGTTCCTTCTATCAATGGAAACGCAAGAAATGGTAGATAAAATCATGGCTGGGGTTCGTACAAAAGATATTGAAGTACGTTCTAGCAGTCTATACGATCTGTCAGCAGACGATGACTATCCATTTTACATGGACCCAATGCCAAACTTGTACTTTACACGCGACCCTTCCGCATCAATGGGAAATGGGATGACAGTCAATAAGATGACTTTTGAAGCACGTCGTCGTGAATCGATGTTTACAGAATATATTTTGAAACATCATCCAAGATTTGCAAATAAAGGAATCGAAGTATGGTTGGATCGTGAAAATCCAGATCATATCGAAGGCGGAGACGAATTGATCTTAAGCGATAAAGTAGTAGCTGTTGGGATTTCTCAACGAACTAATGCGAAAGCTTTAGAAAAATTAGCACGCCACCTATTCGCAAAAAATTCAGGATTTGAAAAAGTGTTAGCAATCAAAATTCCAAACAACCGTGCAATGATGCATTTGGATACCGTATTTACAATGGTAGATCACGATAAATTCACTATCCATCCAGCAATTCAAAGTAAAGACGGTAAGATGGATGTCTTTACAATCGAACCAGATGGTGATGATATCAAGATTACTCATTCAGATAACTTACACGAAACGATGAAAGCTGCTCTTGGATTAGATGATCTTGTACTGATCCCAACTGGTAATGGAGATGAGATCGTTGCACCTCGAGAACAATGGAATGATGGATCAAACACATTGGCAATCGCTCCAGGTGTTGTAGTCACTTATAACCGAAATTATGTATCGAACGAATTGCTTCGTAGCTATGGCATCAAAGTGTTAGAAATCAATTCAAGTGAATTGTCACGAGGCCGTGGTGGTCCACGCTGCATGAGCCAACCACTTGTCCGTGAAGACTTGAAGTAATTTGTTTCCTGACGGCGGTCTTACTGTCAGCTGCCGTCGGGATTTCCTCTTTAATCTTAAATAAAAACAATCTAAAGGAGAATGTTTAATATGAAAGAATCAGTATTCCAAGGAAGAAGCTTATTAGCAGAAAAAGACTTTACAAAAGAAGAATTACAATATTTGATCGATTTTTCAGAACACTTGAAAGACTTGAAAAAACGTGGTATCCCACATCACTATCTAGAAGGAAAAAATATTGCGCTTTTATTTGAAAAAACATCTACACGTACTCGTTCTGCATTTACTACTGCAGCGATCGATCTAGGTGCACATCCTGAATATTTAGGTGCAAATGATATCCAATTAGGTAAAAAAGAATCCACAGAAGATACAGCTAAAGTACTAGGACGTATGTTTGACGGAATCGAATTCCGTGGATTCAGTCAAAAAATGGTAGAGGAACTAGCAGAATTCTCTGGTGTTCCAGTTTGGAATGGCTTGACTGATGAATGGCATCCAACACAAATGATCGCTGACTTTTTAACTATCCAAGAAAACTTTGGAACAGTAGAAGGTATCACTGTTGCTTACTGCGGAGATGGTCGAAACAATATGGCTAACTCTTTATTAGTCACAGGTGCAATTTTAGGAGCGAATATGCGTATCGTTGCACCAAAAGAATTACAACCTGAAGAAGAAATCGTCAAAATGGCAGAAGGCTTTGCTGAAAAATCCGGTGCACAATTGATGATTACCGACGATGTTGATAAAGGTGTAGACGGAGCAGACGTCCTTTATTCTGATGTATGGGTATCAATGGGTGAAGAAGATAAATTCGAAGAACGTATCAAATTGTTGAAACCTTACCAAATCAATATGGAAATGGTAGAAAAAACACACAACACAGATCGTTTGATCTTCTTGCACTGCTTGCCAGCTTTCCATGATACAAACACTGTTTACGGTGAACAAATGAAAGAACGCTTTGGCATCACTGAAATGGAAGTAACAGATGAAGTCTTCCGTAGCAAATATGCTCGTCAATTTGACCAAGCAGAAAATCGTATGCACTCAATCAAAGCGATCATGGCAGCAACATTAGGTAACTTGTTTATCCCTCGCGTTTAAGCATAACCACATTCATCTCACGAAAAAACGAGTCAGCATTGAGGGAAAATCACAAAACGCTGGCTCGTTTTGTTATCTAGAAAATTCGGTAGAACTGAAGAAAGGACGAATGAAATGGCCAAACGAAAAGTAGTTGTCGCTTTAGGGGGTAATGCTATCTTGTCTACGGATGCAAGTGCAAAAGCCCAACAAGAAGCGTTAATGGAAACAGCAAAGTATTTAGTGAAATTTATCGAACAAGGAGATGAATTGATCATCTCCCACGGAAATGGTCCGCAAGTCGGTAACCTATTGATTCAGCAGCAAGCTGCTGATTCTGAGAAAACACCGGCAATGCCTTTAGATACATGTGTTGCAATGACAGAAGGATCTATCGGTTACTGGTTACAAAACGCCATGGGCGAAGTACTGAAGGAAAAAGGGATCGATAAAGATGTGGTTTCTTTAGTCACTCAAGTTATTGTGGATGAAAATGATCCTTCATTCAAAAATCCAAGTAAACCAGTCGGTCCATTCTACACGGAAGAAGAAGCCAAAGAACAAATGAATGCTGACTCCACTGTGACATTCAAAGAAGATGCTGGACGTGGATGGAGAAAAGTAGTCGCTTCCCCTAAACCCATCTCGATTAAAGAAGCACGTGTCATCGAAACGCTGGTCGATCAAGGAGTTATCACAGTTTCTGTTGGTGGCGGTGGGATTCCTGTTGTAGAAACAGCTACTGGATTAGAAGGACGAGAAGCCGTAATCGATAAAGATTTTGCTTCAGAAAAATTAGCCGAAATCATCGATGCGGATTTGCTGATCGTATTGACAGGAGTAGACAATGTGTATGTCAATTACCAAAAACCAGATCAAAAGAAATTAGAAACTGTTACTGTTTCAGAAATGAAACAATACATTGATGAAAAGCAATTTGCTCCAGGAAGCATGCTTCCGAAAGTAGAGGCAGCTATTGCATTTGTTGAAGCAAAACCAAACGCTAAGGCAATCATCACTTCTTTAGAAAATATCGAGAATCTTTTAGCTTCTGAAGAAGGAACGATTATCGTAGCTGATTAATTTGTTAAGTCTTTCGTATTTACGAAATGATTTATAGCTATCCAGGTGGTATTTCTTCTCCTTTAGGCCATCTGGATTGTTTTTTTATCAGAAACGACTAGCCTTTCGTTTTTTTTTCTGATATAATTCAAGAAAGTTTAATAAGACTAAGATTTGTTGAACAAGAGAGTACTTGTATCATTCTTGGCTAGCGAATTCGGAAATGGTGGAAGCCGAATGAAGAAGATACAACGAAGCGCACTTGGAGAATTCTGTTTTAAACAGACGGTCGTCTACCGATATCAGATGGAGCTGGTCCTTTTTTAGGACAATTGGAGTGGTACCGCGGGAAATCTCGTCTCTAGTGATGGCATACTAAGTATGCCGTCGCTAGAGATTTTTTTTGTTTAACAATCAAGGGAGCACTTTAGGAGGAATAAAGATGAATAATAAAGATCTTGTCGCAAAAGCTGTCTATGACGCTGTCAAAGATGATTTAACACTGGAACAAGTCGAACAATTACTAGAAAATCCAAAATCAGCTGAACACGGAGATGTTGCATTTCCAGCCTTTTCATTAGCAAAAGTTTACCGAAAAGCGCCACAGCAAATCGCTGCAGATTTAGCAGAAAAAATCGATTCTGCCAACTTTGAAAAAATCGAAGTTGTCGGACCTTACTTGAACTTTTTCATGAATAAAGAACTTATCAGCAAAAAAGTTTTGCAAACAGTAGTGAAAGAAAAAGAACATTATGGGGATAGCAATATCGGGAATCAAGGAACAGTACCAATCGACATGTCTTCTCCTAATATTGCCAAACCAATCTCAATGGGACATTTGCGTTCGACAGTTATCGGTAATTCGATCGGTTTCATTATGGAAAAAATCGGTTATCAGCCAATCCGCATCAACCATTTAGGTGACTGGGGAACACAGTTTGGAAAACTGATCGTCGCTTACAAAAAATGGGGTACAGAAGAAGCTGTTAAAGCAGAACCAATCAATGAATTGCTTCGTTTATATGTCCAATTCCATGAAGTAGCTGAAACAGAACCAGAATTAAATGAAGAAGCTCGTGCTTGGTTCAAACGTCTGGAAGAAGGCGATGAAGAGGCTATTCAATTATGGCAATGGTTCCGTGATGAATCGATGAAAGAATTCAATAAAATCTATGATCTGCTGGAAGTACGTTTCGATTCGTTGAACGGTGAAGCTTTCTACAATGACAAGATGGATGAAATCGTCAAACTTTTAGAAGAAAAACATTTGCTGAACGAGGATAAAGGTGCAGAGATCGTTGACCTATCTGCTTATGACCTGAATCCAGCGTTGATTAAGAAGTCAGACGGTGCGACACTATACATTACACGTGACTTAGCTGCTGCATTGTACCGTAAACGTACTTACGACTTTAAACAATCTCTATATGTAGTAGGGAATGAACAAAGCTATCATTTTAAACAGTTGAAAGCTGTCTTGAAGGAAATGGGCTTTGACTGGTCTGACGACATGCACCATATTCCATTTGGTTTGATCACACAAGGTGGTAAAAAATTATCAACTCGTAAAGGAAAGATCGTCTTATTAGAAGAAGTATTAAATGAAGCAATCCAATCTGCTAAAGAACAAATCAGCGAGAAAAACCCTGATTTGGAAAACAAAGATGCTGTAGCTAAACAAGTTGGGGTTGGGGCAGTCATTTTCCACGATTTGAAAAACGATCGACTGAATACATTTGACTTTAACCTGGAAGAAGTTGTTCGATTTGAAGGAGAAACTGGACCTTATGTGCAATATACACATGCTCGTGCAGTCAGCCTGTTGGAAAAAGCAGGATTTGTCCCTTCAGAAACAGCAGACTATGCATTGAATGACGATACCAGCTGGGAAGTGGTTAAATTAGTTCAAAAATACCCTGAAACGGTCTTGTCTGCTGGGGAAAAATACGAACCGTCAGTGATTGCGAAACATGCAATCAAATTAGCACAAGCATTCAACAAATACTATGCTCATACGAAGATTTTAGCTGATGATGAACAAAAAGAAGCACGCTTAGCTCTAGTTTATGCAGTGACTGTATTATTGAAAGAAGACCTTCGTTTGCTAGGACTTCATGCACCAGATAAGATGTAAGAAAAAGAGAATGTGAAATCAGCGTTCTGATCCGAGTATTAGAGAAACAAAAGAGAAAATAGCTTTTCAAATTTTATCGTTTTTTGAGCAAATACCGAGAGTCAGCTGAATGAACACCGTTTAGTGGAGAGGTTGTCTCTTAAACACTGTTTGTTTGCAAATAAGGGGACTGTGACAAAAGTCGTGTCACAGCTCCCTTTTTTTTTTCGAATAAACGGTGTTCAAAAGCTTGCATCTGCGGTAATAAGCCCACCAAACAAAAAATATGAGGAGCTATTTTTGTTTGGCTGTTCTTATTACTTGATGCAGGACAGCTTTTTCACAACCTCTTATTTTGTATAAAAGTCATTCTGGATTCTTGTCAGCGTACAAAATGTATTCTGTTAACTCTTTTAAATTGTTTACACAAATATCAGCGCCGGCTTGTTGGAATCTAAGAGCAACAGACTGTTTTAAACGATCTTTTTTCCCTATCTCTAATTTTTGGTACTCATCATAAGAAATCCCCATTATCGAACTACCTTCAATTACACCTACTGTCAACACTCCGGCATTTTTCCCTTCCTGGATATCTGAGACCGTATCTCCGACTTTGATTACTTCATCAACCGACTTGTTTTTGAAGTACTGCATGTTTTTATGGATCATATAAGGAAACGGTCGACCATACCCTTCGACGTCTTCAGAAATTGCCATGAAGTCTGGTGAATACCCTTCTTTTTTTGCGGTTTCTGCTACGATTGCCATCATAGGAGCAGTAAATCCAGTCGTGGAACCAATATTGATCCCAGTGTTTCTCAACCGTTCGATCGTTTCCAATGTGTCGGGTTTCAAGGTAGAATGCTGGGCCAAATCTTTAAACAGATAATGTTCAAATTGTTGATACAATTCCTCCACCTCTTTTTCCTGAGGTAGTTGTCCATAAATAGCTATCCATTGTTTTTTGACAGAAGGGAGGGAAAGAAGCTGTTGGATATGATCCCATTTTAATTTTCCCATCGGTTCGCGGATTTCTTTGTCAGTCAGTTGGATTCCTTTTTCTAGAAAAGCATTTCTAAAAGCGTGAACAGGAGCCATACAGCCAAAGTCCACAGTTGTTCCTGCCCAATCAAAAATTACAGTTTTAATCATTAACGTTCTCCTTATAGTCTTTGATAATTGCTGTCAGTTCCAAAATATCTTCCGGATAGATCTCGCCAATATTTCCGATACGAAAACATTCATGATCGCTGATTTTCCCGGGATAGATCACAAATCCGTTTTGCTTTAAATACTGATAAAAATGATTAAAATCAAATCGCCAGTCCTTAGGATAAAGAAAAGAGGTGATGAATGGCCCCTGATATTCTTGAATGAAAGGCTGGAACCCCATCTCTGTCATTTTTTGTCGTAGTACATGATTATTGGCGAGATAACGTGAATATCGAGTTTCGATTCCTCCTTCTGCCTCTAGTTCCTTCAGCGCTTGTTGAAAAGCCAAAACCGTATGGGTAGGGGAAGTGAAACGCCATTTGCCATTCTCGTTTTCCATCACGCGGTACTGGTCATATAGATCAAGGGACAAACTTCGGCTAACATTTTTTCGTTTTTCCAGTTCCGCTTTATTAGCAAGTACAAAAGAAAAGCCCGGAACACCTTGAATACATTTGTTTGAGCTGGAAATCAAAAAATCAATCCCTCGTTCGGCTACACGAATCGGTATCCCACCAAAGCTTGACATCGCGTCCACTATAAACAAAAGATCTCTTTCTTGTGTGACAGCAGCAATCTCTTCCAAATTATTCAAAATACCGGAAGTAGTCTCGCTATGAACCATTGCTAGTGCGGAGATAGACGGATTCTCTTCAATCAGCTGTGTAATCACATGAGCTTGGAGGATTTGATGTTCCGATACCTCATAAACGGTATAGTTCAGTTTCAGACATTCGCACATGTTGATCATTCGTTGTCCATATGCGCCGTTTGAACAAATCAGTACAGTATCTTCTGTCCTGATCACAGAACTTAATACCGATTCTACCCCGAAGGAGCCGCTACCTTGCATTAAGACCGTTGTGTATATTCCTTCCGATACTTGAGCAAGATCCAGTAATTTTTTTCTTATCCATTGTGTAATTTCTTTGTATTCTTGATCCCAAGTACAATGATCGATCAGCATAGCATTTTTCACCGTTTCAGAAGTCGTCAATGGTCCAGGAGTTAATAATTTATACATATGATTTCCTTTCATTTCTTTTTTGAAATACACAAAGAGCAAGAAGCTGCTCTTGTTAACATCCAATATAAATGATGATTATTGTGATTCAATCAAGGTGTTGAAAAATTTGAATAAAATGATGTATTTTTGTAAAGAGTGTAAAGGTTTATTTAATAAGGAAAATATTGAAAATAAAAAAACACGCATTCCATATTAGGAATACGTGCTCTGATTAAAAAAGTGATACTTCAGTTGGATGGTGAAGAAATTCTTCTACTCGTTTTGCGTCCTCCTCATTTTCCGAGATGACCATGATCGTATCGAATCCAGCAATTGTACTGACAATAGAGGGAGGTTTGATCTCATCTAAAACAGATGCAAATAAATGAGCATTGTCTGGCAAGGTATTGACGATCGTCAAAAAGTGGACTCGTTCGACTTTCAATACAATGTCTTCAATCATTTGAACCAGCCGATCCTCTTCCTCAGTCCTAGTCTCAGGAGTTCCTTTTTCGCGAAACAATACGAAGCGGGAAACGCCATTTTCATCAGGTGCCTTCACGATTTTTAGATCACGGATATCTCGAGAAATCGTTGCCTGCGTGGCGGTAACGCCATAATGCCCAAGCTTGTTTAATAGTTCTTCTTGCGTACGGATCGGGAATTCTTCAATGACTTGTTTAATCAGCAAATGTCTTTGAGCTTTGCGCATTTTCTTTCTCCTTTACGAAAGATTTCACATGTATCATAACAAAAAAAAGAAGGATTGCCCAATAATATTCGTCTTTTATACCTAAAATTATTTTATGGAAAAAGGATAATAAAGAAACAAAGAGAAATCTACTATTTTTCTTGAATTCTTTTTATCTTTCAGGTAAACTATTGAATGTTGAGCAGAAAAGTATATTTGCTCTTGCGATACGGATCTTTTGTCTGTATAATAGCTGAGGATGCTTTATGCATCAGCAAATCCACATTCTTATTGGATTGTCGGTAGGTGCTTGAAAAAGTTTGCCGGCAAGGTAGAAGATAAGAAGAGGAAAAATAAAACCAAATCGGAGGAAACAAATATGGCAGTAATTTCTATGAAACAATTACTAGAAGCCGGCGTACACTTTGGTCACCAAACTCGTCGCTGGAATCCAAAAATGAAGAAATATATCTTCACAGAAAGAAACGGAATCTACATCATTGACTTGCAAAAAACAGTTAAATTAGTAGATGCAGCTTATGATTACATGAAGAGCGTTGCTGAAGAAGGCGGCGTAGCATTATTCGTAGGTACAAAAAAACAAGCACAAGAAGCAATCAAAGAAGAAGCAACTCGTGCAGGACAATACTTCGTTAACCATCGTTGGTTAGGCGGAACATTGACAAACTGGGATACTATCCAAAAACGTATCAGCCGTTTGAAACAAATCAATGCAATGGAAGAAGATGGAACTTTTGAAGTTCTACCTAAAAAAGAAGTTGCTGGTTTGAACAAAGAACGTGAACGTCTTGAAAAATTCTTAGGCGGTATCGCTGATATGCCAAGAATCCCAGATGTAATGTACATCGTTGACCCACGTAAAGAACGTATTGCTGTTCAAGAAGCACACAAATTAAATATCCCAATCGTAGCTATGGTTGATACAAACTGCGATCCAGATGAAATCGACGTAGTAATCCCTTCAAACGACGATGCAATTCGTGCCGTTAAATTGATTACTTCAAAAATGGCTGATGCTTTCATCGAAGGAAACCAAGGTGAAGATCAAGTAGTTGAAGAAGATTTCACAGAAGAAAACACAGCAACATCAATCGAAGAAATCGTAGATGTTGTTGAAGGCGACAATTCTTCAGCAGAATAATTTTGAATGATGGAGCTGTTTCAAAGGCTGGGCGACAAGCCTCACTCTCCTTTGAAGCAGCTTTTTTTAAAAAGAAAAACACACAGGAGGAGTTAAACATGGCAGACGTTACAGCTAAAATGGTAAAAGAACTACGCGAAATGACTGGCGTAGGAATGATGGATGCGAAAAAAGCATTAGTTGAAGTAGAAGGCGACATGGAAAAAGCAGTTGATCTTTTACGTGAAAAAGGAATGGCAAAGGCTGCGAAGAAAAATGACCGCATTGCAGCTGAAGGATTGGCTTCAGTTGCTGTGAAAGGTAACACTGCAGCAATCGTTGAAGTAAACTCAGAAACAGACTTTGTTTCTAAAAACGAAATGTTCCAAGATTTAGTAAAAGAAATTGCAGAACTTGTTGCTGAAAACAAACCAGCAGACATGGAAGCTGCAATGAAAATCAAAACAGATAAAGGTACAATTGAATCTGACTTGATCGAAGCAACTCAAGTTATCGGAGAAAAAATCAGCTTCCGTCGCTTTGAAGTTGTAGAAAAAGACGACAATGCTGCATTTGGTGGATACTTGCATATGGGCGGACGTATTGCCGTATTGACTGTTCTAGATGGAACAACTGACGAAACAGTTGCAAGAGACATAGCTATGCACGTAGCAGCTATCAATCCTCGTTATGTAAACGAATCACAAATTCCAGAAGCTGAATTAGAACATGAAAAAACTGTTCTTACAGAACAAGCATTGAACGAAGGCAAACCAGCGAATATCGTTGAAAAAATGGTAGAAGGACGCTTGAAGAAATTCAAAGCAGAAATCGCTTTGGTGGACCAACCATTCGTTAAAGATCCTGATATGACTGTTGAAAAATACGTTGCATCAAAAGGCGCAACTGTTAAAACATTCGTACGTTTCGAAGTTGGCGAAGGTATCGAAAAACGCGAAGATAACTTTGTAGAAGAAGTTATGAGCCAAGTGAAAAAATAATTCTGTTGAATAACAGACGGGAACGCACGGTTTGTGCGCTCCCTTTTTTTAAGCAAAACAAGAAAAACCAGACTTAGAGTGTCGAAATCATCTAAGTATGGTAAAATGGCAATAGAAAATATTGGAGGAATGAACATGGTCACACCGAAATATCAGCGTGTAGTCTTAAAATTGAGTGGAGAAGCTTTAGCTGGGGATGCAGGTTTTGGAATCAAACCACCAGTAATCAAAGAAATCATCCAAGAAATCAAAGAAGTTCACGAGCTGGGCGTTGAAATGGCAATCGTTGTGGGCGGCGGAAATATCTGGCGCGGACAAATCGGAGCACAAATGGGCATGGAACGTGCTCAAGCTGATTACATGGGTATGTTAGCTACAGTTATGAATGCCTTAGCTTTACAGGATACGTTGGAAAACGTGGGTGTACCGACACGCGTGCAAACTTCGATTGAAATGCGTCAAATCGCAGAGCCATATATTCGCCGTAAAGCAGAACGTCATTTAGAAAAAGGACGGATCGTTATCTTTGCAGGCGGTACCGGCAACCCGTACTTCTCGACAGACACAACAGCAGCATTACGCGCGGCAGAAATCGGCGCAGATGTTATCCTGATGGCTAAAAACAATGTAGACGGTGTTTATTCTGCTGATCCGAAAGTAGATGCAAATGCAGTAAAATTTGAAGAACTGACTCATCTGGAAGTTATTGCCAAAGGATTACAAGTCATGGATTCAACTGCAAGTTCACTAAGCATGGATAATGATATTCCACTGCTTGTCTTCAATTTAAATGAACACGGAAATATTCGCCGTGCAATCTTAGGCGAAAATATCGGAACAACTGTAAGGGGGAAATAAAAATGGCAGATGCAATTATGACAGAAGCAAAAGAAAAAATGAAAAAAGCAGCACAAAATCTTCAACGTGAACTTGGGCAAATCCGCGCAGGCCGTGCGAACGCTAGCCTTTTGGATCGTATTACTGTGAACTACTACGGTGCGCCAACACCATTGAACCAAATGGCATCAATCCAAATTCCAGAAGCACGTGTTTTAATGATCACACCTTTTGACAAGAGCATTCTTCAAGATGTTGAAAAAGCTATTATGGCAAGTGATATAGGAATCAGTCCAACCAATGATGGAAATGTCATTCGCTTAGTTATCCCGCAACTGACAGAAGAACGCAGAAAAGAATTAGCTAAAGATGTTAAAAAAGAAGCAGAAAATGCAAAAATCGCGATTCGTAACATCCGTCGTGATGCGATCGATGAATATAAAAAACAACAAAAACATGGTGATATTACCGAAGATGATTTGCGCGGATTAGAAAAAGACGTACAAACATTGACAGATAATAGCATCAAAGAAGTAGATAAGATCGCTGCTGATAAAGAAAAAGAATTATTGGAAGTTTAATAAAATCATAAAAACAGAGGGGCGGATCATTCCGCTTCCTCTGTTTTTATTTATATTTCTTTTATTTAAAAATTAAAAAAAGAAAAAATTATTCAGTTTTTAAATAAAAAAACAATGATTTCATAGGAAAAACAGTTAGATATTGCTATAATACTTAAGATAGTGGGAATCTTTTAAGTATAGGAGGAAAAAGAATGTTACGTTTTTTTCCGCAAAAAAACAAATATATTCAAGAAAAAAGCGAATTTCAATTTAATACCGATGGACCAATTCCTCAACACGTTGCCATCATCATGGACGGCAATGGTCGTTGGGCGCAAAACCGTCGTTTGCCACGAGTTGCTGGCCATAAAGAAGGCATGGAAACAGTAAAGAAAGTCACAAAAAAAGCATCAAGGCTTGGAGTGAAAGTGTTGACGCTTTATGCCTTTTCGACTGAAAACTGGAAGCGACCAAAAGATGAAGTAAGTTTTCTCATGCAACTACCTGTCGACTTCTTTGATACGTTCGTACCAGAATTGATTAAAGAAAATGTCAAAGTTCATGTCATGGGTTATGAAAACGTATTGCCAGAACATACGCAAGATGCTGTAAGACGTGCAATTGAGCAAACAAAAAACAATACTGGAATGGTATTGAATTTTGCTTTGAATTATGGAAGTAGAGCAGAGATCGTGACTGCTGTCCAAGAAATTGCCGAAGAAGTAGCAAAAGGAGAAATACACGCAGAGGAAATCGATGATGAATTGATTGCTAAGCATTTAATGACAGGTTTCTTGCCTAAAGAGTTACAAGATCCTGAGCTGATGATCCGTACAAGTGGAGAAGAGCGAATTAGTAATTTTCTGTTATGGCAGATCGCATATAGTGAGCTGTATTTTACAAAAGCGCTTTGGCCTGATTTTGATGGTGCGCATCTTGAAGAAGCAATCGCCTCTTATCAAAATCGAGACCGTCGATTCGGCGGTGTAAAAAAAACAGAAGATGAGAAAGGGGATCAGTCATGAAACAACGTGTGATCACAGCAGCTGTGGCGCTAGTCTTGTTTATTCCGATTATATGGATCGGAGGCATAGCGGTTGAGCTTACAGCAGCAATCTTAGCGGTAGTAGGAGTTTACGAGCTGTTCCGGATGAAAGGATTGACACTCTTAAGTTTTGAAGGAGTTTTATCCGCCGTTGGTGCAGTGTTACTTGTTTTGCCAAAAGAAAGATGGTTTTTCTTTCTTCCAGAGAATGTAAGTACATTTATGTTATTTTATCTTATAGTTATGATTCTTTTAGGAACATCAGTTATTTCTAAAAATACGTATACGATTGATGAAGCAGGTTTTCCTGTGCTTGTCAGCTTGTATGTGGGAATAGGTTTCCAGAATTTTGTCAATGCACGAACAGAAAGCTTGGCTGTTTTGATATTTGGTCTATTTATTGTTTGGGCAACTGATATCGGAGCATATATGGTTGGTCGACGTTATGGTCAGCATAAGTTATGTCCTGATATTTCGCCCAACAAAACGATTGAAGGTGCGCTCGGTGGTATCGGTAGTGCTGTTGTAGTCGCATTTCTTTATTTATTGTTATACCCAGCAAAAGAACTATTCAATCATGGTATGTTTGTCATGCTTCTGATGACGATTATTTTTTCAGCAGTCGGACAATTTGGTGATTTGGTCGAATCTGCAATCAAACGTCATTATGATGTGAAAGACTCGGGAAATATCTTACCAGGCCATGGTGGAATCTTAGACCGTTTCGACAGTTTGCTGTTTGTATTTCCTATCATGCATTTATTTGGTATTATTTAGTAAGTATACCTGCGTTTCTTTGTGAATTTCATAAAAGACGCAGGTTTTTATTTTTCATTATATTGATACTATTGGTGTCTTTGGTATACTATGGTAAAATTATAGTGTTTTATCGTTGTTTTATAAAAAACACAAAAAACAAGTAAAGGAGAAAAAAGCTATGAAAACGATTCTGACATTTATCATCGTTTTTGGTATATTAGTGATTGTTCATGAGTTTGGTCATTTCTTCTTTGCGAAACGATCAGGAATCCTCGTTCGCGAATTTGCTATCGGTATGGGTCCGAAAATTTATGGGCATCAAGCAAAAGACGGGACAACATATACGCTTCGCCTATTACCTATCGGCGGTTATGTTCGAATGGCAGGCAATGGGGATGATGAAACAGAAATGGCACCAGGAATGCCTCTTTCTCTTTTACTAAATTCTGACGGCATCGTAGAGAAGATAAATTTAAGTAAGAAAATCCAATTGACAAATGCTATCCCGATGGAATTGAGCCGTTATGATTTAGAAGATGAGCTGACTATCACTGGTTATGTGAATGGAGACGAAACAGAAGTAGTAACCTACCCTGTTGATCACGATGCGACGATTATTGAAAACGACGGAACAGAAATCAGAATTGCGCCAAAAGACGTACAGTTCCAATCGGCTAAATTGTGGCAGCGTATGCTGACCAACTTTGCTGGACCCATGAATAACTTTATTTTGGCAATCGTGTTATTCATCATTCTGGCATTTATGCAAGGTGGTGTTCAAGTGACGAACACTAATCGCGTAGGAGAGATCATGCCTAATGGAGCTGCGGCAGAAGCAGGCTTAAAAGAAAATGATGAGGTAGTCAGTGTGGACGGAAAAGAAATCCATTCATGGAATGATCTGACAACAGTCATTACGAAAAATCCAGGTAAAACATTAGACTTTAAGATCGAACGAGAAGGTCAGGTGCAATCTGTCGACGTGACACCGAAATCTGTAGAGTCAAATGGCGAAAAAGTTGGCCAACTTGGTATAAAAGCCCCAATGAATACAGGTTTTATGGATAAGATCATTGGAGGGACGCGTCAAGCTTTCAGCGGTTCATTGGAAATTTTCAAAGCCTTAGGATCACTATTTACAGGTTTCAGTTTAGATAAATTAGGCGGACCTGTCATGATGTACCAATTGTCTTCAGAAGCAGCAAATCAAGGTGTAACAACTGTTATTAGTTTGATGGCGCTTCTTTCAATGAATCTCGGAATCGTCAATCTGCTTCCGATTCCTGCCTTAGATGGCGGGAAATTAGTCTTGAATATTTTTGAAGGGATTCGCGGGAAACCATTAAGTCAAGAAAAAGAAGGAATATTGACATTAGCTGGCTTTGGATTTTTAATGTTGTTGATGGTGCTAGTTACATGGAACGATATTCAACGATTCTTTTTCTAGAAAAAGTTGACAAATAGGGTATAATAACAAACGATAACTATTTTGAGGAAATAAAGGAGTATATAGAATGAGACAATCAAAAATGTTGATTCCAACATTACGCGAAGTTCCAAATGATGCAGAAGTATTAAGCCATCAAATCTTGCTAAGAGCTGGATATATCCGCCAAGTATCAGCGGGTATTTATTCATATCTGCCATTAGCAAATCGTGTATTGGAAAAACTGAAACGCATTATGCGGGAAGAATTTGAAAAAATCGGAGCGGTAGAAATGCTGATGCCTGCCATCTTGCCAGCAGAACTTTGGGAAGAATCCGGGCGTTACGAAACATATGGACCAAACTTGTATCGTTTCAAAGACCGCAATGATCGAAAAATGATCCTTGGACCAACTCACGAAGAAACTTTTACTGATTTGATGCGTAATGAAATCAATTCATATAAGAAATTACCTTTAAATCTTTATCAAATCCAACCTAAATATCGTGACGAAAAACGACCTCGCTTCGGTTTGCTTCGCGGAAGAGAGTTTATCATGAAAGATGCATATTCTTTCCATGCAACGGAAGAAAGTTTGGACGAGACATATAAAGATTACGAAAAAGCCTATACCGAAGTATTCAAGCGTTGTGGCTTAGAATTTCGCTCGATCATCGGAGACGGCGGCGCAATGGGCGGGAAAGACTCAAAAGAATTCATGGCGATCTCAGAAATCGGGGAGGATACGATCTGTTATTCGACTGAAAGTGATTATGCTGCAAACTTGGAGATGGCTACAAGCTACTATGTATCAAAAAAATCGCATGAAACACAGCTTGAATTGGAGAAAGTAGCTACACCTAACGTAAAATCAATTGACGAAGTAGCAGATTTCTTTTCTGTTGAACCTCAAAAAATCATCAAGTCTGTATTGTTCATTGCGGATGAACAACCTGTCCTTGTTTTGGTACGCGGAGACCATGAAGTCAATGACGTAAAACTGAAAAACTTTTTATCTGCTGACTTTTTAGAAGAAGCAACAGAAGAAGAAGCACAAAAATATCTAGGTGCTGAGTTTGGTTCTGTCGGACCAGTCGGTGTTTCATATGACGTAAAAGTATATGCAGACCGTTATGTCCAAGATTTAGCGAATGCCATTACTGGAGCGAACGAAACAGGATTCCACTATAAAAATGTGAATCCAGAACGCGATTTCACTGTACTTTCTTATGAAGATCTTCGTTTTGTACAAGAAGGAGATCCTTCACCAGACAACAATGGTGTTCTTGCCTTTACTCGAGGAATCGAAATCGGACATATCTTCAAAATCGGCACTCGTTACAGTGAATCTATGGGAGCAACTGTACTAGACGAAAATGGACGAGAAAAATTTGTGATTATGGGCTGTTATGGTATCGGTGTAAGTCGTTTATTATCAGCAATCGTAGAACAACATTCAGATGAACAAGGAATCAATTGGCCAAAAGGAATTGCGCCATTTGATCTGCATATCGTCCAAATGAATCTAAAAGACGAATACCAAACAAACCTGACGAATGAACTAGAAGAAGCGATGACAAAAGCTGGCTATGAAGTACTGGTTGATGACAGAAATGAACGCGCAGGAGTGAAATTCGCGGATTCTGATTTGATTGGCTGTCCAATCAGAATCACTGTCGGTAAAAAAGCAGTGGATGGAATCGTAGAAGTGAAAATCAAGAAAACTGGCGAAATGGTTGAAGTACGTAAAGAAGAATTGGCGAATACTTTACCAATCCTCTTGAACCAAGGCGAATAATAAGCGTTAAAACACAGAAAATAAAAATAGCTGAATCAGCTGTTTTTGACAATCTGATGATTCGCTTTTAAAATTGGAACTGCGATTTGAATCGCAGTTCCAATTTTTTAATGTAAAACTCAGAAAAAACGAGTATACTAAAAGGTACTGAAAAAGAAGAGGATAAGATGCGATCAATTGCATTGTTTCTCATCAGAAAGGGCGTATATCTTTGTCAGAAAAACGAGATTTATTTGAAAAACTGTTGGAACAAATCCAACTAGAGGAAGCAGAAAAAAATCATCCACTGCTTACTGCTGGTGAAATGGATAGTGTAGTGGTCCATCGTAAATCGCGTTTATGGGAATTTACGCTGCATTTTTCCAAAATTTTACCTATTATGCTATATCGGTCATTGACTCAGCATCTGACTATCGCTTTTAAAGATATTGCACAAGTCAAACTGAATATCTTAGCAGATGACCAGACATTCGATGAACAGCTCTTGCAAGATTACTGGGCCCAAGCTTTGGAAAATCAGCAATGCGATACACCACTAGCACAGCAAGTATTGAAAACGCAGGTACCTGTGATAAAAGATCGTAAAGTCATCTTGCCAATCGACAGTACAGGAGCTATTTCTTATTTGAAGCAACAATACTTGCCATTAGTAGAAGAGTTGTTCGTCAGTTACGGATTCCCAAAATTTCGTATCGAACCAGAAGTGGATGAGCAGCAAGCGGAACGAGTATTGAAACTTTTTGAAGAACGCAAACAAGAACAGGCAGAAGCCTTTATGAAGCAAGCAGCTGAAAGTCTAGTTGTCCACGAACAAAAGAAAAAGGAAAGAAAAGAGCAATCGCCAGCTCTTGAAGGACCCATCCAGCTAGGACGAAATATTCCAGCCGATGAACCAACGACACCAATGATCAGTATCGTTGAAGAAGAACGAAGAGTCACACTTGAGGGGTACGTATTCGACAAAGAAGTCAGAGAACTACGTTCAAAACGCAAGATCTTGACTTTGAAAATCACAGATTATACTTCATCATTTATCGTCAAAAAATTCTCGAACGGCGAAAAAGATGAACAAGTATTTGATGCGATCAGTGTCGGTAGCTGGTTAAAGGTACGAGGAAGTATTCAAGAAGATACGTTTGTTCGTGATTTGGTCATGAATGCGCAAGATATCATAGAAGTCAAACATACACCTCGCAAAGATTATGCTCCTGAAGGGGAAAAACGAGTAGAGCTTCATGTTCATAGCAATATGAGTACGATGGATGCAACAAACAGCATCTCTGATCTTGTGGCACAAGCAGGGAAATGGGGACATCGAGCTATCGCCATTACAGACCACGGTGGTGCGCAAGCCTTTCCGGAAGCACATAGTGCTGGAAAAAAAGCAGGTGTGAAAATCTTATACGGCGTGGAAGCGAATGTCGTAGATGATGGTGTCCCAATTGCTTATAATGATGCACATGAAGCATTGAGTGAAGCCACATATGTCGTATTTGACGTGGAAACGACAGGATTGTCTGCAGTATATGACACGATCATCGAGCTAGCCGCAGTCAAAATGTATAAAGGAAATGTGATCGAAAGCTTTGATGAATTTATCGATCCAGGACATCCTTTGTCACGAACAACGGTAGATCTGACTGGTATCACGGATGAAATGGTTCGAGGATCAAAGTCGGAAGAAGAAGTATTACGGATGTTCCTTGAATTTTCAAAAGATACAATTTTGGTAGCCCACAACGCGGCTTTTGATATGGGGTTCTTGAATACTAGCTACGCAAGGTATGGTATTCCTGAAGCGGCCAATCCAGTTATTGATACGTTGGAATTAGCTAGATATCTGTATCCTCAATTCAAACGTTTCGGATTAGGTGTGTTATCTAAAAAATTTGGTGTCAGCTTGGAACAGCATCACCGAGCAATCTATGATGCTGAAGCAACTGGTCACTTAGCATGGATCTTTGTGAAAGAGGCAATGGACAATCATAACATGCTTTATCATGATCAGCTAAATGAGCATATCGGAGAAGGAGATTCTTACAAAAGGGCTCGACCTTTCCATGTAACGATTTTAGCAAAAAATCAGGCAGGACTGAAAGATTTGTTCAAACTGATTTCAATGTCGAATGTCGAATACTTCGAACGCGTCCCACGAATACCACGCTCCCAATTAAAAAAGATGCGTGAAAATCTATTGATCGGCTCAGCTTGTGATAAGGGAGAAATATTCGAAGCCATGATGCAAAAAGGGGTAGAAGAGGCAAGAAACCGAGCAAAATTCTACGATTATATTGAAGTTATGCCAAAAGCGGTCTATGCGCCTTTGATCGAGCAAGAATTGGTAAAAAATGAACATGATTTGGAAGAAATTATCCAAAATTTGGTAGAAATCGGAAAAAGTTTGGATAAAATCGTTGTTGCAACAGGTAATGTACATTATCTGAACGAAGAAGATGCCATTTACCGAAAAATTTTGATCAATTCTATGGGCGGAGCGAATCCGTTGAATCGTCATAGTTTGCCGGATGTCCATTTCCGAACAACCGATGAGATGCTAACTGCATTTCACTTTTTAGGGGAAGAAACAGCGAAAGAGATCGTAGTAGAAAATACGAATAAAATCGCAGATATCTGCGAAGAAGTGATTCCAGTCAAAGATGAACTTTATACACCGAAGATTCCAGGTTCAGAAGATGAAATATCAGAATTGAGTTACACCAAAGCAAAACAAATGTACGGAGATCCGTTACCTGAGATCATTCAAAAACGATTAGAAAAAGAGTTGAATTCTATTAATGGTAATGGCTTCTCGGTTATTTATCTGATCGCCCAAAAATTAGTGCATAAAAGTAATGAAGATGGCTATCTAGTAGGTTCACGTGGCTCTGTTGGCTCTAGCTTTGTTGCGACGATGACAGGAATCACTGAAGTTAATCCATTAGCCCCTCATTATTATTGTCCAGAGTGCCAATATTCCGAGTTTTTTGAAGATGGTACGTATGGTTCTGGATTTGATATGCCAGAAAAACAATGTCCAAAATGTGGTGCACGCTTAAACAAAGACGGTCATGATATTCCATTTGAGACATTTTTAGGATTCCATGGAGACAAAGTGCCCGATATTGATTTGAACTTCTCAGGTGATTATCAAGCAGAAGCCCATAACTATACGAAAGTATTGTTTGGCGAAGACTATGTTTACCGTGCCGGAACGATTGGTACAGTCGCCGACAAAACAGCATATGGCTATGTAAAAGGATACGAAAGGGACAATAATCTGCAGTTTCGAAGTGCAGAAGTCGACAGATTAGCAAAAGGCGCTACTGGAGTCAAACGGACAACCGGCCAGCATCCAGGGGGGATCATCGTTATTCCCGATTATATGGATGTCTATGATTTTACGCCGATCCAATACCCAGCAGACGATCAAAATTCAGAATGGAAAACGACTCATTTTGATTTCCACTCGATTCACGATAATGTATTGAAATTGGATATTCTAGGGCATGATGACCCAACTGTTATTCGGATGCTTCAAGATTTATCAGGGATCGATCCACAAACGATCCCTACGGATGACCCGGAAGTGATGCGGATATTTGCCGGTCCTGAAGTACTAGGGGTAACCCAGGAACAGATTTATTCCAAAACAGGGACATTAGGTATTCCAGAATTCGGCACTCGTTTTGTTCGAGGGATGTTAGAAGAAACGCATCCTACAACTTTTGCAGAACTACTGCAAATTTCCGGACTATCTCATGGTACAGACGTATGGTTAGGAAATGCGGAAGAATTGATTCGACGAGGAGATGCGACACTGGCGGAAGTAATCGGCTGTCGTGATGATATTATGGTTTATTTGATCCATGCTGGATTAGATAGCGGGATGGCATTTAAAATCATGGAAACTGTTCGTAAAGGACAATGGAACAAGATCCCTGATGAATTGCGAGAAACCTATCTATCGGCGATGAAAGAAAATAATGTGCCCGACTGGTATATCGATTCTTGTTCAAAAATCAAATATATGTTTCCGAAAGCCCATGCTGCAGCTTACGTATTGATGGCTCTTCGTGTCGCTTATTTCAAGGTTTATTTCCCTATTTTGTATTACTGTGCATACTTTTCTGTACGTGCAGACGACTTTGATCTAGTCTCCATGTGCAAAGGAAAAGATGCTGTGAAACAAGCAATGAAAGAAATCACGGACAAAGGATTAGATGCTTCCGTAAAAGAAAAGAATCAACTGACAGTGCTGGAGTTAGCCAATGAAATGCTGGAACGAGGATTCAAATTTGGAATGATTGATTTGTATAAATCGGATGCCGTTAACTTTGTTATTGAAGGTGATACGTTGATCGCACCATTTAGAGCTGTCCCAAGTTTGGGAACCAACGTGGCAAAACAAATCGTTGAAGCAAGAAAAGACGGTCCATTTTTATCCAAAGAAGATCTTGCCACCCGCGGTAAAGTTTCAAAAACATTGATCGAATATATGAACGACAATGGCGTATTGAAAGACCTACCAGATGAAAATCAGTTATCGTTATTCGATATGCTATAAGCATCTGTTTTCCTGTCTGCTTGTAATTTTAAGCAGAGTATGGTATAGTTCTTATAGGTAATGATACTAACTGTGAGTGAGCGGATTTTTCGCTCACTCTTTTTAATGGAATTACGCACTTAATTTTTAAGGAGGCGAAACTTTTGAGTAGCGTCGTTGAAACAGTCACAGAAATGGTGACACCGATTTTAGATGAACAAAATTTTGAACTTGTCGAAGTCGAATTTGTAAAAGAAGGAAAAAGCTGGTTCTTACGAGTATTTATTGACAAAGAAGGCGGTATCGATATCGAAGAATGCGCCTTTGTCAGTGAGAAACTGAGTGAAAAACTTGATGCAGCAGATCCAGATCCGATTCCTCAAGCTTATTTCCTGGAGGTATCCTCCCCGGGAGCAGAGCGGCCATTGAAAAAAGAAAGCGACTATGAAAAGGCACTTGGTGATTATGTCCATGTCTCCTTATACCAACCAGTAGATGGCGAAAAACAATATGAAGGATTTCTTCAATCATTTAATGCTGAACAGCTTACATTGAAAATGCGCATAAAAACACGAGAAAAAGAATTGACTTTTGACCGAAAAAATATTGCAAAAGCTCGCTTAGCTATCCAATTTTAATCACGGAGAGGAATCAGAAAAAAATGAGTAAAGAAATGTTAAATGCGTTAGACGCTTTAGAAGCTGAAAAAGGGATCTCAAAAGAAATCGTGATCGATGCTTTAGAAGCAGCATTGGTTTCTGCATACAAACGTCACTATGGCCAAGCACAAAACGTCGAAGTGGAATTTGATCAGAAAAAAGGAAAGATCCATGTCTATGCAGTAAAAGAAGTAACGGAAGAAGTGATGGATTCACAGTTGGAAGTCTCATTGAAAGATGCACTTTTAATCAATCCAGCATATGAGATCGGTGATACGATCCGTTTTGAAGTAACACCAAAAGATTTTGGGCGGATCGCTGCGCAAACGGCTAAACAAGTTATTTTACAGCGTGTACGTGAAGCAGAAAGAACGATTATTTATAACGAATTCAGTGCTTATGAAAAAGACATCATGCAAGGAATCGTCGAACGCCAGGATAAACGTTATATTTATGTCAATCTTGGTAAAATTGAGGCAGTTCTTTCTAAACAAGATCAAATGCCAAATGAATTTTATCAACCACATGATCGAATCAAAGTTTATGTTTCCCGAGTAGAAAATACGTCTAAAGGTCCGCAAGTATTTGTTAGCCGCAGCCATCCAGACCTATTGCGTCGCTTATTTGAGCAAGAAGTACCAGAAGTCTATGATGGAATCGTTGAAATTGTCAGCATCGCCCGTGAAGCTGGCGATCGTTCAAAAGTGGCAGTTCGCTCAAATGATCCAAATATCGATGCAGTCGGTACATGTGTCGGGCCAAAGGGACAACGAGTTCAAGCAATCGTCAATGAATTAAAAGGCGAAAACATGGATATCGTCGAATGGAATGAAGATCCAGCTGTATTCATTGCAAATGCATTGAATCCTGCACAAGTCATGGATGTGATCTTCGATGAGACAAATCCAAAGGCCTGCACAGTTGTCGTTCCAGACTACCAATTATCGCTAGCAATCGGTAAACGCGGACAAAATGCACGTTTAGCTGCTAAATTGACTAACCATAAAATCGATATCAAATCAGAATCTGACATGACGGAATTTTATGAAAATCAAGAACAACAAAAAGAAACAGAAGAACTGCATGATGAAGCAATCGTTCAGTCAGATTTAACAGACGATGAATATGAAACAATTGCATTCAACAATGAAACGGTCGAAGAAAAACCAGAAGCTTAACTTTAGTAAGGAGGCAAAGAGATGAAACAAAGGAAAATTCCTTTACGCAAATCCGTGGTTTCAGGTGAAATGAAACCTAAAAAAGAGATGGTCCGAATCACCCGTTCAAAAGAAGGGGAAGTATCGATCGATCCAACTGGAAAAATGCCTGGACGAGGAGCGTATGTCTCACTTGAGCCGGAAGAAGTACAACAAGCTTGGGATAAAAAAATTCTCGATCGAGTACTCGAAACAACATTAACAGATGAGTTTTATCAAGAACTTCTTGACTATGTCACTCACCAAAAAGCACGTAAAGAGTTATTTGGAAAATGAATACAGTTAATCGGCAAAAAGCCATGAATCTCATCGGTCTAGCGATGCGCGCGGGAAAACTAATCACGGGTGAAGAACTGACCATTGCTGAAATCCGCAAACAAAAAGCAAAATTGGTGTTTGTGGCAACCGATGCAAGCGAGAATACAAGAAAAAAGATAAAAGATAAGAGTTCATATTATGAAGTTCCTTGCTTTGAGCTATTTTCTGAAGCAGAAATCACGCAGATGATCGGAAAACCTCGCAAGGTATTCGGAATAATGGATGCCGGATTTGCGAAGAAGACCAAGGAGCTAATTGAAGGTTAGGAAGGTGATTGCATGGGCAACAAAAGAATCTATGAATTAGCAAAAGAACTCAAAAAATCTAGTAAAGACGTCGTGGAAAAAGCACAACAACTTGGCATCGATGTGAAAAACCATATGGGTGCGATTACTAGCAATGATGAGAAGAAATTGCAACAAGCGTTCAAAAACCCAAGCACGAAACAACAAGCTGCACAACAAGCAAGCAGAAAACCAGCCAATCAACAGCCGAACGATCAACGTAAAAAAGAAACAACGAACAATCAACAAAAAAATAAAAATAACCGCAGTTATCAAGATCGCGGTCAAGGGAGCGGTCAAGTGAATCAAGGAAAAAAACCAACAACAAACCAAAATAATACGGGAAATACCAGCAGCCAAAATCGTCAAGGAACGAGCCAAGGCGGCAATCAAAACCGTACTAACAATAACAACAAACCAAACAATAACAATCGCGGCAAATTTAATAATAATAACCGTAATCGTTATAATAAAAAAGGTAAAAAAGGCAAACAGCAACAATCAACTAAACCAGCTGTACCACCACGCAAATTCCGTGAATTGCCAGATGTATTAGAGTATACTGAAGGTATGAATGTAGCAGATATTGCGAAAAAAATTCATCGTGAGCCAGCAGAAATCATTAAAAAATTATTTATGCTTGGTGTCATGGTCAATCAAAACCAAGCACTGGATAAAGATACGATTGAACTGTTAGCGACGGACTATGGCATGGAACCACAAGAAAAAGTCCAAGTTGACATTGCTGATATCGATAAATTCTTCGAGGCAGAAGAAGTCGATCCAGATAAATTAGTCTCACGTCCGCCAGTAGTAACGATTATGGGACACGTAGACCACGGGAAAACAACCTTATTGGATACATTGCGCCATTCACGTGTAACAAGCGGAGAAGCAGGCGGAATCACGCAGCATATCGGTGCCTACCAGATCGATATTGATGGTAAACCAATCACTTTCTTGGATACACCAGGACATGCGGCCTTTACAAGTATGCGTGCACGTGGAGCAAGTATCACAGATATCACGATCTTAGTTGTTGCTGCAGATGATGGCGTCATGCCACAAACAGTTGAAGCAATCAACCATGCCAAAGCTGCAGGCGTTCCAATCATCGTCGCTGTAAATAAAATTGATAAACCAGGTGCAAATCCTCAGCATGTTATGCAAGAATTAAGTGAGTATGAATTAATTCCTGAAGCATGGGGTGGAGAAACGATTTTTGTTGAGATCTCAGCGAAATTCGGCCAAAACATCGAAGAATTGCTGGAAATGATCCTGTTAGTCGCAGAAGTAGAAGATTTAAAAGCAGATCCAACACAACGCGCAATCGGAACAGTGATCGAAGCACGTCTTGATAAAGGTAAAGGTCCTGTGTCAACCTTACTTGTCCAAGAAGGAACACTTCACGTTGGTGACCCAATCGTTGTCGGTAATACTTACGGACGTGTCCGTGTAATGACAAACGATCTTGGCCGTCGCGATAAAGAAGCAGGACCTGCAACGCCAGTAGAAATCACTGGCTTGAATGATGTACCTCAAGCAGGTGACCGTTTCGTAGTCTTCGAAGACGAAAAGACAGCACGTGCAGCGGGTGAAGAACGCGCAAAACGTGCATTATTGGAAAACCGTGCTGCCACAAGCCGTGTGACTTTGGATAACTTATTTGAAAGCCTGAAAGAAGGCGAATTGAAAGAAGTTAACGTAATCATCAAAGCAGATGTACAAGGTTCAGCAGAAGCACTGGCTGCATCATTGAAGAAGATTGATGTGGAAGGTGTCCGTGTAAAAATCGTCCATTCAGCTGTCGGAGCAATCAATGAAAGTGATGTAACCTTAGCAGCAGCCAGCAACGCTATTATCATCGGTTTCAACGTTCGTCCTACACCGCAGGCAAAAGTGCAAGCTGATACTGAAGAAGTCGATATTCGTCTTCACCGTATCATCTATAAAGCCATCGAAGAAATCGAAACTGCGATGAAAGGGATGCTAGACCCTGAATTTGAAGAAAAAATCACCGGTCAAATGATCGTTCGTGAAACCTTCAAAGTTTCTAAAGTTGGTACGATTGCAGGTGCCTATGTAACAGAAGGATATATTCGTAGAGATAGCGGTGTCCGTGTAATCCGTGACGGAATCGTAATCTATGAAGGCCAACTTGCAAGTCTGAAACGATTCAAAGATGACGTGAAAGAAGTCAAAATGGGTTATGAATGTGGTGCAATGATTGAAAAATTCAATGACATCAAAGTAGATGACGTAATTGAAGGATTTATCATGGAAGAAGTCAAAAATGACTAAAAACTGATAAAAGGAGGCCAATCATTATGGCTAACTACCGTGACCGCCGAGTCGGTCAAGAAATCTTAAAAGAAGTCAATGATATTTTGCGCAAAAAGGTCCGTGACCCTCGTGTGGAGAACGTAACGATCACAGATGTGAAAGTTACGGGGGACTTACAGCAAGCAACGATCTATTACAGCATTTTATCTGACTTAGCATCAGATAAGAAAAAAGCACAAGATGGATTGAATAAAGCATCAGGATTGATTCGTCGAGAGTTAGGGCACAATCTAAGTATTTATAAGACACCTGAATTGTTCTTTGAACTTGATGAATCAGTTGTCTATGGGAACCATATCGATGAATTGCTTCGCGACTTGAACAAAGACTAATCAAAAAATCCCGCAAATCCTGTGAAATCAGGGGTTGCGGGATTTTTTTGTTTTCATTAAGACGTATTACCTAAGAGTTCCATGACTTTAGTCTGGTAGCGTGTCAGCTAACCAAAAAAGAGAAAAAGAAAAGTAAAAAATTCGACTTTCTTTTTTCTAGCAGTATATAAATTTTTGCATATAGATAAAGATCAAGGTACCGATAACGGAAGCTAGATTGTAATCTATTTTAGTGACAGTCAGGTATAGCCAAGTAACTAGAAGATCAGTGGAACCTGCACCATAAAAATTTGAATTTGTCGGTCCGTCGACAGTTAAAAGAAAAATCACGTTGAAGTTTTTGATATTTCCGATTACGCCGCTTCGATTTGGTCACGATCCAAATTTTTGGATAATCCCTGTAGAAATTAGCATAGTAGCTGGGATACCAATTCACATATTGACAAAGATAACAGAGACTTTTACATAAAACGGATCAATCAGGAAAGGAATTGCTCGATCCAGCCCCAGTTTTCCAGCAATGTGTTAACTGGCCCAGCGTCATTCAGCAAATTATGCATGATGAGGAGCGAAATGAACTGCGGAACAGCCATTGTGATAACGACAAGTTTTTTGGATCAATGTAAAAAACGTCAGCGAAAGGAAAAATTTCGTGGTTTTTTATACCTGTTCATTTGGCTAGATATAAAATCCAAACAAATGAACAGAAGTGCTTATTAGGTTTCAATTGGGAGTATCTGCGCTAGAATAAGAGTAATAATGAAAAGGAGTGTTATGTATGGATTATTCTAGTAAAGAATACTTTGATAAAATGACGGCTTGGTGGCGTGCTGCTAATTATCTTTCTGTTGGGCAACTTTATCTTAAAGATAACCCCTTACTGAGACGTACACTGAAACCAGAAGATGTCAAAAAACATCCAATCGGTCATTGGGGAACGATTCCTGGCCAAAATTTTATTTATGTCCATTTGAACCGAGTCATCAATAAATATGATTTGAACATGTTTTATATTGAAGGGCCAGGACACGGCGGACAAGTCATGGTATCGAATGCTTATTTAGATGGAAGTTACACAGAGATCTATCCAGAAGTAACGGAAGATGAGACAGGAATGCAAAAATTATTCAAACGATTTTCATTTCCTGGAGGCATTGCTTCTCATGCAGCACCAGAAACACCAGGTTCTATCCATGAAGGCGGAGAGCTTGGATACTCTCTTTCACATGCAGTCGGAGCTGTATTAGACAATCCTGAAGTAATCTCTGCTGTCGTGATTGGTGATGGTGAAGCAGAAACCGGTCCTTTAGCTGGAAGCTGGTTCTCAAATGTCTTTATCAATCCAGTGATAGATGGAGCTGTTTTACCGATCCTTCATTTAAATGGTGCAAAAATAGCCAACCCAACGATCTTGGCACGTAAATCAGATGGAGAATTAGCAAATTACTTTAACGGACTTGGCTGGGAACCTTTCTTTATTGAAGGAAATGATCCAGAAAAATTAAATCCTGTTATGGCTGAAAAAATGGATCAAGCAATCGAGAAAATCAAATCCATCCAAAAAGAAGCTCGCCTGAAGACAGCAACAGATGTCGTGATGCCAAAATGGCCAGTATTGATCGTACGCACACCAAAAGGATGGACCGGTCCAAAAGAATGGGACGGGGAACCAATTGAAGGCACCTTCCGAGCACACCAAGTACCGATTCCTGTAGATCAAGAACATATGGATCATGCAGATGCTTTACTCCGTTGGCTGAAATCCTATGAACCAGAAAAATTATTTGATGCACAAGGACGTATTTTAGAAGAAATCAGAGAAATCGCGCCTACTGGTGACCAAAGAATGGCAAAAAATCCTATCACCAATGGTGGAATCGATCCAAGACCGCTTATTATGCCAGATTGGAAAAAATATACTTTGCAATTTGAAAAACCAGGCTCCGTTAAAGCAGAAGATATGACCGAACTTGGTAAATTCGTTCGCGAGATCATTGAGAAAAATCCAGAAAATTTCCGTATATTTGGACCAGATGAAACAAAATCAAACCGATTGAATCAAGTTTTCAAAACGACAAATCGCCAATGGATGGAAAAAATCGAACCAGAAAATGATGAATGGCTTTCGCCATCTGGTCGCGTCATCGACAGTCAATTATCGGAACACCAAGATGAAGGGTTCTTAGAAGGGTACGTTCTGACTGGACGGCATGGTTTTTTT